>Ga0256407_10005610_pt1 | contig 19957 bp, 9 predicted proteins | sample RumenRJG_04DNA_FD_193489 | JGI IMG/M metagenome (GOLD analysis project Ga0256407, IMG submission 193489) | Bovine rumen microbial communities from Lethbridge, Alberta, Canada - RJG_04 | ecosystem: Host-associated > Mammals > Digestive system > Stomach > Rumen | place: Canada: Alberta | collected... | reverse complement strand
GGATTGGGGATTGGGGATTGGGCCCAATCCCCAATCCCCAATCCCCAATCCCCAATCCCCAATCCCCAATTATTCTCTTAATTTAAAATTAATTTATATTTTATTTTATAAATATAATGATAATAAATATACTTTATTATCAATCAATAAATATTTTATTTATAATTAAAAGAAAATATCAATTAAATTTAATATTTTAAAGAATTAAAAAATTAATGGAGTTATAATTAAAAAAAATATATTAAAAAATAAATATATTTATTTTGATTTTTACTTTAAATTAATTAATATATCTATAAAAATCAATTTTTATAATAAAATATTTATAAATCAAAAATATATAATTTATCAAAATTTTAAATAGTATTTTCATTTGTTTTTCTTTTTTAAACATTCAAAATTAATTTTTTAATTTTTATTATATTAATATGATTGAATTTTTTTTATAAAAAATGTCATCAAATAAAAATCAAAAGGAATACAAAATAGGTAATAAGACCATTAAACTTCATAACAGTTCAAATCATTATCAAAATAATTCATATCAAAATAAAGGAAACACATATATTGATAGGAAAAAATATTATCAAAGTAAAAATGATCATTCAAATTATAATAATAATGAAAAAAGACATTCTCATCATAATGAAAGAGATCATTCAAATCACATTTATCAAAAAAGAGAAAGAAGTCATAGTCATAATAAAGAAAAACATATTCATCATAAACATGAAAAAAATAGAAGATATAGTCATTCAAATTCTCAAAGTTATTCAAGAGAAAATTCTAATAAAAATAAAAGATATAGTCATTCAAATTCACTTTCAAGAAGTAGATCAAGAGATAATTCAAATAATAATAAAAATTATCATCATCATTATCAAAGAAATAAATATAATAATAATAATAAACAATTTGATGATAAACAAAAACAATTTAAACAAAATAATTTTAAAAATAATCAATTTCAAAACAATCTAAATTATAATAAATTAAATTATAATCAAAATTTTAATAATAATAATATTAATAATCCAAATTATAATTTTAAACAATTTAATTTTAATATAAATAATCCAAATAATCAAAATAATCAAATGATTTATAATTTAAGTAATTCATTACCAATTAATTATCAATCAAATATATATAATAATAATAATAATAATAATAATAATCAATATATTCAAAAAACAAAAGAACCATCAAATACATTTCTTTTATCAAATTTAGGACCAGATATTAATAATGAAATATTAGAAGATATCTTTAGAGAAAAATGTCTTGAAGCAGAAACAAGTATGCCAGAAGATATAAGATTTATAGAAAGTTTAAATTTAGCTTATATTATTTTTCCTTCAATTTCAGTAGCAATGAAATTATTTGAAAAATTAAATGGAAAAATAATTATTAATGGTTCACCATATAATTTATCATATACACCAAATACACAACAAATAAATAATAATAGAGAAAGTATTACTTATGTTACTCATTTAATTGATAATAATTCATATACTACTTCAATGGAAACTACAGTACATGAAGATTGGTATTGTGAATATTGTGATTGTAAAAATTTTTCTAGAAGAGTTGCATGTTTTAAATGCAAAAGACCAAAAACATTAAATTGTAGAATTGCTCCTGTAATTAAACAAAAAACAACAATTGTAGGTGAAAATGGGAAAATACCACCAAGTACGAGTTTAATGGTAAGAGGAGATTCTATAAAAGATTCAAATGAAGGAGAGGTAAGTTTAATAATATTTAATAAAAAATTTATATATACAAAAAAAAAATATATATTTTCATATATATATATTAATATATGATTATTTTTATATATTTTAATTTGTATGTATATTTGATTATTTTTAGTTACTTGAATTTTTTAGTAAATATGGTCAAGTGAAAGATATAAGAATGGTTAAAGATAGAATTTCTTTAAAAGATGAATATAGAGATTATGCTTTTGTAGAATATTTCACTATTGAAGATTCTACTAAAGCTTTAGATGAAATGAAAATTAATCCTTTATTTATAAGAGGATTTCAAATCTTTGGTGCTTATTCAAAAATTAAAAAAGATGATGATAAATCATATCAACAGGTTATTTTATTGTTGTTTATTTAATATATTTTTTGTTCTTAGGCTGTTGATCCATCTTCAATAAATACTTCAAATTTGACAAATGAAGAAAAAAAAAGATTAGATAATATTGCTCAGTTACAATCTCAAGTAGAATTAAATCAAAATAAAGGAAGAGAAAAAGAAGAATATGAGAATTTAATTAAAATTCAAAATGAAAATAATAATAAAACAATAAAAAAAGAGACTAATATAAAAAGAGAAATTTCAAGTAGAGAAAAAGCAGAAATGGAAATGAAAAAATGGGTAAAAAATACAAAAAATAAGCCAAAAAATTTAAATCAAGGAAATATTAATATTAAAAGAGATATTAAACCATATAAATTTGAAAATAATGAAAATGAAATTGAACATTATGATAATGTTATTTCAATGGATATGATGGAAAATATTAAAGGTAAATATAAAAATTTATTTAAATTTAGAAAATGAAATAAAACAAAAGGATTTAAAAGAAAATATTGAAGTTAATAATACAAATAATCAAACTAATAATGATAATAAAAGTTATATTTGCTTATTATGTCAAAGGAAATTTATTAATGAAGAGAAATTAAAAATCCATGAACAAATGAGTCAAATTCATAAAGAAAATTTATTAAAACAAGAAAAACTTCAATTAAATAATAATAATTAATTAAATTTAAATATTTTTTAAATTTTCATTAAATCAAAAATCAAAAAAAAAAAAAAATAAAAATTAATTTTTTGAGTATATAACTCCTCATAATAAATCATAATAAAAATGGAACAAACAGAGAATGAAAATCAAAATAACAATGAAAACCAAAACAATGATAACAACGAAGACGACAATGATTACTATGAGCATTTACCAGCTGATCATCCTCATCTTCGTCGTTTTCAACTTTCTTTTGAAGATCAATTAAAAGCAGAAGAAGAAAAATTAAGATTACTTTTCAAAGAAAAAAATGAAGATTCAAAAAAATTAAAAAAAGAAAGAGAAGAAATTGGAATATCACTTTATTCTCTTCAACAACAATTTGCAAATGTAGAAAATAATTTTAATGAACAATATTCAAAATGCAAAGCATTAGAAGATCAACAAAAACAAGAATCAGATAGATTGACTGAAGAAGTTAAAATGTATAATGATAAATTTCAAAGTGTTAAAGAACAAGAAAAAATGGTTTTGCAATCAAGTGAAGATTTAAATCAATTAAATTCAATGTTGAAATATGTAGAAACTTATAATCTTCAAGTTCAAAGTGAAATTAAAGTTACTAAGACTACTGCAAATAAAGTTGAAGAAAATATTGTTAATCAAGAAAGAAAAAAAAAAGAACAAGATTTTTATATTGATATGTTAGAAACTAGAATTAAGAATTTGACTGAAAAAAAATTGTTGTTTGAAGCTCAATTAAAAAGTCAAGAAAATGAAACTAAAGAAGCTAGAATTAATTTAGCTGAAGCTGATGAAGAAATTCAACATATTATTGAAAAAAAAAGAGATTTAGTTAAAGATTTAGATAAAGCTGTTTTTAATTTAAGATTAAAGGATAATGCAAAAAATACAGTTATTAAAAATATAGAAGAACAAGAAGAAGAAAAATTAAAATTATTTTCTCAAATTTCAAGATATAATATATTAATTAAAAATGGTAATATTAAAAATAATGAATTAGAAGATAATTTAAAACAAACTGAAAGAAAATTAGAAATTGTTGATAATAATATTAAAGAATTAGAAACTAAACATTTAAAATTAGAAGAAAAAAGACATTTTATTGAAAGTTCTATTAATAAAACAAAAAATGAATTAGATGATTTAGAAAAAATTCAACAAAGTTTAGATTTTGAATTGGATTTAATTAATAAAAATAAAGTTAAATTATTAAATGAAGCTAAAGCTCTTCAAGATAAAAATTTAATAGTTTTATCAAATAAAGAAACTCATGAAAAACAAGGTGATAATTTAGAAAAAGCAAATCAAAATATAAATAAAGAAATGTTTGATTTATTAGTAGAAAAAGATTCAAAAGCAAATGAAATTATTAGAGTTCAAATTGATAAAATTAATATTGAATCACAAAATATTAAATTACATAATAAATTAGAATTAATGAATTCAGAAATGACAAAATTAGAAGAAGATTATAATAAAAAAAATAATAGAATTAAAGCTAATCATAAAGCATTAGAAAAAAAACAATTAGAAATGGATCAATTAAATAAAGTTTATGGTGAATTAATGAAAAATAAAAAAGGAGAAGATCAAGGAGAATTTGAAGTAGCAATTGATAAATTACAAACAAAAATAAAAAATTTAAGAAAAGATATTAGAAATAAAGAATATGAATGGTTAAATAAAAAACAAGAATTAGTTAAAAAAGAAACTCAATTAAATAATATTTCAGAAGAATGTGTTGATAAAAGAAGTAAAAGAATGATTTTAGATAGAAAAAAATTAAGATTAAATGATAATTACGCAATGCATGAAAAAGAAATTAAAGAAATTGAATTTTCTCTTAAACAATTAAGAGAATATGAAATGATGAAATTTGGTAAATTATTAGGAAAAAATATGGATTCTAATCAATCATTAGATCATCAAATTTTTGATGTTGAAATTCAATTTAAAGAAAAACTTACTCAAATGGAAAATGAGAGTGTAAAATTAGAAATGGAAATTGAAGTTTTAAGAGAAGAAAAATCAGATACATTAGCACAAATTATTGAAACTGAAAGACAAATTCATTTATGGGAAAGAAAAATTGAATTACAAGAACAAATGCAAAAAATAATTAAACCTGAAAGTGGATTAAAAGAAATTGATGAAATGAAATCATATATTCATAGACAAAAATTATTATATAAGAAATTATTAGCTGAACAAGAAGATGTTATTAAAAATATGGAAAGAAGTGTTCAAAGAAGAGATTTTATTAAAGTAAGATATCCAATTGATGAATTTGGAACTGGAGATGTTAAAAATAAAGTAAATAAAACTAAAGAAATTAATGATTTACAAGAACAAATTAATCATATTAATAGAAAGAAAAAAGAATATACTAATAAAATAAATTCTACTAAAAGTGCTGTTGATGAAATTAATAATAATATTAATCAATTAGAAGATGATAGTTTTAATATTCAAACTAATGCTTTTGGATTAAGAAATGAATACTTTAAAGAAAAAATTAATACTAATAATTTATTTTTTAAAACTAAAAAATATCAAGAAGGAGCTAAAATGATTGAAGATTTTTCTTCTAATAAATTTAGACCTAAAAGAAAAGAAAATATTCAACAAGAAATTGATAAATATCAAAGTGAAAATGAACAATTAATTGAGACTTTAAGAAATTTCAAAGATACACATAGTGAAATGGGAGTTATTATTGAAGAAGTAATGAAAATTTAGCTTTAGATTTATATCAATATTCTTTAAATTTAATTATATATAAACTAAAAAAATTAATATTTTTTTTTATTTAAAAAAATAATATTATAAAGAAATATAAAATTTTAATTTTCAATTAAAAATATCTAAAAAAATAAATCATTGTCTCATTCGAATATAATAATCAAATATATTTAAATATTTTACATATAATAATTTATATTAGTGATATATTCAAAGGAAAAAAATTTAAAGTATTAATATAAATCATCTTGACTAAATTTTCTTCTAAGTCTTTTTAAATCACCTTTAAATTCTTCACAAAATTTTGAATTATTTTTTAAATTATCCTGTTCTTCATTATTAAAAACATAATTAAGTATCATAGTACTTTTCCCTTTTTTATTATATTTTTCTTTTACAACATCAAAAGGGAAATTAGATATAGGAGTATTATCAGATTGTTCTTTAACTTCATTTTCTTCTTCTTCATCTTCTTTTTTTTCTTTAATAGCTTGATTCATATAATAATCTAATTTCATATTTTGTTTATTAATTTCTCTTAAATCATCATAATTATAAATACTTTCAAAATAATATGCACAAAATAATAATTCATAATCTTTTTCAGCATTATAATAAGGAAGAATAGGAATTCCATTATCTAAATGAAAAGCAAAAGCTAAAACAGAATTATCAACAATTAAAATATTTTTTAAATCAAAATCTTCAAATATTTCTAAATCTTTAATATAAATATCTTTACCATCTAATTTAATATCAATACAATTACTTCTATATAATCTATTATAAAAATATTTTTTTTCAGGATCTAAAAAGTCTAAAACAGAATCAGCATAAGAAGCATGTGATGCAGTATAAACTACAATAGCATATAATTTACTAATTGCTTCAATAGCTTCTTTCCAATGAGGACGAATATTAACTCCAATTTTTGCAATTTTTTTAGAAGGTAAAGTAATACTTATAATATTATCTTTATTTGTAAATTGTTTTATATTAACAACACCATGAATTAAAGTTTCATCTAAATCAAAAACTGCTAATTTTTTTCTTTTATCAGGATTTAAAATTTTAACTTTATTTGGTCTTTTAACAGTTAATTTTTGATCAATTACATCTATAATAATTTTCATACAATTTCTTGTATATTCATAAAAATTTGCAATTTCTACTGTATTTGTCATTGATTTTGCTTCTTCTTCTAATGATTTTATTTCTAATTCAATTGGTGATGGAAATTTTCTTATTTCTTGAGGACGAGGTGTATAAACTTTATAATTAAAACGATTATGATGATGATTTTTTTTTTTATGTTTTTTTTGATTAAAATGAATATATTTATTATTATTATTTTCTTTTTTATCTTCTTCAAAATTTTGTTTAATTGAACAATTTCTACATGAATTAAAATCTTTTTTTGGATTTGATGTTATTGTATCAACTAAAGTATCAAATTGTTGATTAAATAATTTTAAACTTTTTTTAATTTCTCTTGCTTGACTTTTTGAATATCCACTTTTTTTTTTAACAGGATGGATTTCAATATCAATATCAATATCATTATCTAATCTTTTTCTATTAATTTCTGGGGATGATGTTCTTGAATTACTTTTTGAACTTGATGAATTTTTTTCTGGAAGATCAAATTTAATTTTTTTTATTTTATCTAAATCATCTGTATTTATTTTTCTAAAATTTTTTTCTTTTGAATTTATTGTTTGGGTTGAATATGATATAGGAGATGTTTCTGTTGGAGTAAATAAAACTTGTTTTTGACAATTTTTTGAAGATTCAGAAAAGATTTTTGGTTGGTTGTAATGATTATATATCATTTAATTTTTTTTATTTTTAAATAAATAATAACATCAAATATATATTAAAATTTATATAAAAAATTTTTATTATTAAAGTTTATTTATTAAATATATTTTTAAAATTTATATTTTTTGAAAATTCATTTAATATTTATTTATCATTTATATTATTAATAAATTGTAATTCAATAAAAGGAAAATCAAATATTTTAATGATTAAAATAATCATAAATCCAAATTAAGAAAGTTTTTTAAATATTAAATTTTAATTTCAAATTTATTTGTTTGTTTTATATAATTTTCCATTAATTAATTTATATTATTTTTTTAAAAATATGAAAAAAGATTAATCAAATAAAACATATTTTTTTATTTTGGAAAACAATTTTTTATTTTTATTGTAATCACTATAAGGTTTTATATTATTCTATAACTATAAAAGAATAAATAATTAAATCATTTCATAAAATTATTTAAAAATTTTAATATATTTATTAGATTCTAATATATTATTTTCCTTTATTATTATTTTTTATATTTTATTGTTTGTTGAATTAAACAATATTTCATTTTTTTTACATAATTTTTAATATATAATCCAATAAAAGTTATAATAATTGAAATATTTATTTTATTATTATGAAATTCAAATACAATAATTTATTATTTAATTTTATTTAAATAAAAGAAAATACTATTTACAAAAGTTTAAATAACATTAAATAAAATGGAGACAAAAACAATTAAAAAATTAAGTAAATGGGAACAAATAATATTTTTTCTAAATTCATCTTTAAATTATGAAAAAGAAACAAAAAAAAATGTATATGAATATTGTATTTCAAAAGAATGGATTGAAAAATGGAAAAAATATGTTGGATATGAATATGTACTAAATTTAAAAGATTCATTAAAAAAAGAAACTTTAGATTATCAAAAGAATTGTTCAAATGAACATCCTGGTAAAATAATAAATAAAAATCTTATTAAAGATTTAAATACTTATTTAAATACAAATGATATTAATGATCCAGAGAATATTTTATTAAATAATTATTGTGAACATCAATTTGAAAATCCAAAATATTTAATAATTTTTGAAAATGTATGGAATATGTTTAAAGAAAATTATGAATATGATATTGAAATTATTAAACAAACAAAAGAAGGTACTATTATTTTTTATGATAAACAAAATAATCATTTATTAGAACATTTTCAATTTTCTTATTTGAATAAAGATAAAATATTTATTAGAATAATTAAATTAATATCAAAAGGTATTAAATCTGATAAAATTCCTAAAAAACTTGGTCGTATTAATAATAAAGATATTTATGAAACTCAAGAAAATTATGAATCAATTAAAAATTATATTAAAAAAAATGAATTAGAAAAAATTGTATTTCCTATTGGAAATAAGAAAATTGATAATCCTATTTTTATATATTTTATAAATAATAATATTGAAAATGAACATATTAATAATAAAAATTATAATATAAATCCTCAAAAAATAAATTATTTAATTATAAATTCTGAAAATTACATAAATAAAAAATATGATATAAAACAATTAAATGGAAGAAGAGGAATAACAAATATAGGAAATACATGTTTTATGAATTCAGTTTTTCAATGTTTAAGTAATATTTTTCCATTGACAAAATTTTTTTTAGAAGGACAATATAAAAATAAATTAAATTTAAATAATCCAGAAGGTTCAGAAGGAAAAGTTTTAAAAGAATATGTTAAATTATTAGAACAATTATGGATTCCTAATAATTTAGAAGAAATATTTCCAAAAGAATTAAAGGAAACAATAGGAAATAATAATATTTTATATCAAAATTATTCACAACAAGATGCAAGTCAATTTTTATTATATTTATTGGATATTTTAAATGAAGATATGAATAATGGAATAAAAATAGATAATAATAATTATGATAATAATAATTATTCTTATAATATGAATTTTAAAGAACAATGGGAATTATTTAATAAAAGAAATAAATCTATTATTATTGATTTATTTTATGGAATGTTTGAAAATAGTAATAAATGTTATAATTGTGATTATATAAAAAATACTTATGATCCATTTAATTTAATTCAACTTTCTTTACAAAAACCTGAATTTAGTTTTGATGATGAAGAAGAAAAATTAAAAAAAGAAAATTATATTATTGATTGTTATATTGTTAATGGAAAAAATAATACTAATACTTTAAAAATTAATTTCCCAATTTCTATTAAAGAATATAATAAAAAAAAAATTAAAGATGTGTTAAATTTTTTAAATAATAATCTTTGTTTAACAAATTTAATTTGTGTTTATGAAGAAAAAATTATAAATGAAGATTGTTTTTTAAAAGATATTTTTAAAAATAAAAAATATTTATATTTTATTCAATGTATTGATGAATTATATAATCCAAATGATTTATTTTTAAAAATTAATTTAAATTGGAATAAATTAAGAGAAGAAATCTTTACTTCAAAAATAAATACAATTGAGAAAATAAATATTATAATTAGTAATTATATATATAATGACAATAAAATAAATAAAATTGGAACTGAAATTGGATTTCTTTTTAATATTGAAAATGATTTATCTGAAATATATAAAAGAGTAATTGATTATTATACTCTAGATATTAATATAAAAAAAAAAGATTTTGATTTAAATAATGATTTTTTAAAATTTGAGAATGATTTTAAAAAAAATCAATTAAAAGAATTTTTAAAATATAATTTTTTTTTTATTATAGGTATAAAGGAATCAAAAATTAATATACAAAGTTTAATTTATTCTTTAATTCTTCCAAATAATAAAATTAGTTTAAAAAAATATTTAGAAGAAATAAAAATGGATAATTTAAAATATCTTCAATTATTTATCCTTTGGAATAATAATTTAAAATTTCAATTATCATCATTGGATAATATTTCCAATAATTTAAATATTGATTTTATTAAAAAACCAGAAGAAAAAAATGAAGAATTATCATTAGAAAAATGTTTAAATTACTTTACAACAAAAGAATTATTTAAAGATCAAAATAGTTTTTTTTGTAATTTTTGTAATAAACCAACAAATTATATAAAAGAAACAAAAATAATAAAATCCCCAAAATATTTATTTTTTCATTTTTTACGTACTCATGAATTAAAAAAAGATGATAGAAATATTTTATTTCCTTTTGAAAATTTTAATTTAAATAAATATATGTCTAAAAATAAAATAGAAAATGAAAATATATATAATTTAATAGGAATAATTTTTCATATTGGTGGAGTAGGTATGATGGGTGGTCATTATTATGCTGCTTGTAAAAATTATATTGATTCAAAATGGTATTTATTTCAAGATGAAGGATGTAAACAAATTTCTAATATTAATAATTTAGAATTAGATAAAGCTTATTGTTTGCTTTATGAAAAAATTAATTAAATTTAAATATTATTATTATTTAATTTCTATATATAATTAATTTTCCATTTTTTCCTTTATTTTAATATAAAATTTTTTCTTACAAATTTTGACAATGAATTCATTTTTATACATTTATCATTATTTAATATTTTATTCTTTCTTTTTTTTAAATGAATACCAAGAAAATACTAAATATACTATTAATATTATTTCTCTTTTTTCATGATATCTATAATGATAATATAATGATAAAAAAGAAAAATTTATTTTTTAAAAAGAAAAATTCAATAAATAAAAATGAAGTTTTAAATGAACTTCAAAATAATAAAGATTTAGAATTTAATAAACATTTATTTATTTTAACTACAAAAATTTTAAAGGATATAGAAGTATCAGAATATAAAAAACAAGTTTTTAAAATAATAAAAAAAAATTTAAATTTAAATACAACAAAATATTCTCCTTATACTAATGTATACTTTTATCCAAAAATTGATAAAAATTTGTATTTTAAATCAAAATTATTAAAAAATGTAAAAAATATTAATTCATTTGAAAAAATAAAAGATTTAATCAAATTTAATCCAAATAATATTAATTTAGAAAAGCAAATATGTATTCCATCATTAGTTATTTTAAAAATGAAAAATACATCAGAAAGAGATATAATAATTTTAGGAATAAAGAGTGATTTATATCAAACTATTGTTATACTAAAAAAAAAAAATTTAAATGAATCTGAATATTATATTAATCAAAAAATTGGTTATCCAAAAATTCTTTCTTCAGGAGAAACAATATTATTTCAAATAGTAATTTTAATTGATTTAATTGAAGTTATCAAAGGTAATATTTATATAGAAACAAATATTGATAATACAAATAATGTTATTATTTATCCAATTACTATTAAAGGTATTGAAAATAAATATAAAATAAAACCTCTTTATTTTCATAAATGGAATAAAGGTAAATTTTTTTCTTCTGATATTACAATTTATAATCCTTATTCAGAAAAATTAATAATTAATGAAATAATTAATAGTTTTACTTCAATTACTTTATCATTTAATAATGGATATAAAAAAGATATTGAAATTCCTGGAAAGAAATATAAAAAAATTTTAACAATTAATTTATTAAAAGATTTTTCTAAAAATGAATATGGATTATTAAATTTTAAAACAAATAAAGATAATTTAGTTATTCCTATTATTATTAAATTTGATGATATTCTATTTAATATTTTTCCTTCAATTTTTGATTTTGGAATTATTAAAAATTTTAATAAAGAAATAAGAGTAATTCCAATTAATATTACTAATAATGATAAACAGAAATTATTATTTAAAGGTATATTTTTAAATAATGAAGAAAAAAATATTGGTTTTATAAAAAAAGAAAAAATAATATATTTAGATTTTAATCAAACTAAAACTATAGGATATCTTTATTTAAATTCATCAAATGTTAATTATGATGAAAATAAAAAAATAAAGGGTATATTTTATTTAGAAACAAATAATAAAAATAATCCAATTATTGAATTGAAATATAAGTTTAATTTTGAAAAGAATGACAATAAAAATTTTATTTTAAATAATTCTTTAAATATTGAAAATTTTGATAATAATATGTATTTACATAAAATGAAATTTCCAAATGAAATTCCTCTTGAATTAATTACTTCAAATACTAATTATGAAATTATAAATATTACAAATTTTTTAAAAGTGAATGCTTGGATTAAAGATAATAATATTATAGTATTTAGAATAAAAATAGGAAAACAATTTTCAACTTTAAATGTTAAAAATTATTTTATTCCTTTAAAAACTATTTTTAATTCATTTTATATTTTACCTTTTACAATATATGATAATTCTGTAAGTGTTTATATTTGTAAAAGAAATAATGGAGATTTTGAAATGTGTAATAAATATTTTTTATATTCTATTATTAATTGTATTAATGATCCTTTAAGTTTTGAAAGTATTAATCTTAAAAATTTACCAATTGGAGGAGTTATTAAAAGAATTATAATTTTTAAAAATAAAAATAATAAAAATATTTCTTTTGAAATAAAAACAAATAAAATATTTTTACAAAAAAATTCTGAGAAAATTAATAAAATTAATTTACCTCCTTTTTCAGAAATATATATGAATTTAACAATTGTTTCAATTTTAATGAATGAAGGTAATTATTCAGAAAATATGTCATTAATTTTTGATAATAATATTAAAAATATAGAAATAAAAATGACATTTGTAAAAGGTAAAATTGAATTTATTCCTTCAAATCTTTATTTTTATTCTGATATAATTAATTATCATAATGCATTAATTATTCCAATATTAATAAAACATTCATATCCTTTAAATTTACAAATAATGAGTATTAATATAAATTTTCCTTATTTAATAATATATAAAAATTTTACAAATAATGGAATATTGAAACCTAATATTTATAATTCTAATTTAATTGCGAGATTGACAATTAATCCTTATAAAATATTATATTCTAAAATTATTGATAGAGAAAAATATATGATATCATATTTTCAACTTTTTCAATGGAAACAATTAAAACAATTTTTTATTGATTTTACATCTTCTGATAAAAATATTATTATATATTCAAATTTAGAAAAAAGTAATTTAAATTTTATTATTAAAAATGATTTAAATCCAAATTTTATATATACAAAAATAATTAATTTTAATATAGTTCAAATTGGGAATTCAAGTGAAAAATATATTAAAATTTTTAATCCAACTAATAAAATTTTAACAATTAAACCTTTTATTGTTGATTCAAGATATTTTGATGATGATTTTAATTTTTCTGAATATAATATTTCAAATTTTAATGATTTAAAAAAAGAATATTATAATTTTACTTGTTATTTTCAAGATAAAACATTTATAAAATTTAATTCTGAAATTATATTTAGTTCAGATGAAATTAATTTTGACGATTTAAATGATATTTTTATTAATAAAATATATCATAAATTGAAATCAACTTATGAAAAGAAAAAATTTCAAGAAATAAAAAATATATTATGTAAATATAATATTATAACAAAAAATGAAATATTTTTAAAAAATTTAAATGCTAAAAGTAAAAATGCTCTTTTATCATATAATATTGATATTGAATTAAAAAATAATTTTAAAGAAGTTTATCTAAATAAAAATTCATCTAAATTAATAAAAATTGACCCTGCTAAAGAAATTATTATTGGACCAATTATTTATAAACCATTAACAAATTCAAAAATAAATTCTATTTTAGTTTTAAGAAATAATCAAACTTTTATAACTTTAATTAAATTAATTGGAAAAGGTGGAGAAGGAATTCCAAAAATTTTTATTGATAATCAAACAATTATTAATAATAGTTTTATTTTAAAAATTAATGAACCAATAATTGATATAAATAAAATTATTATAATTAAAAATGTAGGAGATTTAGAATTAAAAATTAGAAATATTAAATTTAATAATATTGATTATTCTGAAGAAATTAAAGATTCAATTTATATGAATAAAACTAAAGAAATTAAAATAAATATTCCTATATTATATAATTTTCAAGAATTTTTATATATTTTTATTGTTGAATATGGAATTTGTAAAAATATGTCTTTTAATATTATTGTACAAATTGATAAAAAATTATTATACTCAAAAAATTTTTTCTTTGAGTTCAATAATACTAAATTTTTTTTTTTATTGTTAATTTTGTTTAGTATCATTTTAAATATTAATTTATCTTTGAAAGAAAAAAAAACAATTGAAATAAAAAGTTTAAAGGAAGATGAATTAATTAAAGTTGAAAATAAATTTTTAAAATCATATATAAGGAAAGATGATAAATTTTATAAAGAATTTGAAAAAGAAATTGAACAATTAATTTTAAATCATTCGAAAAAAGAAGATAATAAAAAGAAGAAGAAAAGAGAAAAAAATGAAAATAATTTTTTATATAATAATCAAATATCAAAAAATATTAAAAATGTAAAAAAAAATAATAATGAAGATATAAAATTAATAAAATCAAAATCAAATATAATTAAAGAGAATATAAATATTATAAATTCAGAAAATATTAATGAAAATCAAAATATTTTATCTAAAATGAATTTAGAAAAGAAACTTCTTATTCCAATAATATTAAAAAAAAATAAAAATGAAGAAGAAAAAAAAGAAAATTTATCATCAAATATAAATGAATTAATAGAAGAATTTAATTCTTTTGGAAATTTAGAAAATGCGTTTATACCTAAATTAGAAAATGAAAATAATATAAAAAAAAATATAAATGATTTATTTATTGTTGAAGAATTTAATAAAAAAAATAAAAATGAAATAAAAGATGAAATAATAATTAATGAAAATAAATCAGAAAATAATATAAATAATAAAGAAGAATTTTTTGATTTAAAAGAAAAAAATGAGATTATAAAAGAAAAATTAAATGAATATGATTTTAAATCATTTAATTCAAATGAAATATTTACAAAATCAAATGATGAAATAAAAAATGAAAAAATAAATTTTTTTAACTATGATATTTTTTCAAATAATAATAATATGTTTTTAGATATAGAATCATCTGGTAATGAAGAAATGAATTTAAATATAAAAAATATTTTAAAAGATTCTTTATTAAATTATAATTTTGGAAATATAAATCAAATAGAAGAAAATAATGAAGAAGAATCAAATGAAGAAAATGAAAAAAATTTAATTAAACCTGATTTAGATTTTTCTATAAATCCTTTTATAAAAAAAAAAGATAGTTTTAAATTTAATAATTTATATAATGAAGAAGAAAAAAATTTAAATGATAATATTGAATTAGATAAAAATGAATATGATGAAGATATTAAAAATGAAATTTATGATGAATATGATGAAAATGAACCTGATCCAGAATGGAATGATGATAATTTTGATATGAATCAAAAAGGTTATTTTGATGAAAATGGGACATTTAAATTAAAAGAAAAATAATTATCATTTTCTTTAAATAAATAATTTTTATTATTTTAATTTTAAAAAAAAAAAATAAAATTTTTTTAAAAAAAATGAAATTTTTTTTAAAATTTATATAAATAAAAGAAATATATAAAAAATATCATAAATAAATAATTAATGTAATTAATTATTATTCTCATCATCATCTTCATCATCTTCATTTTCTTCTATTTCATTAATTTTTTTATTTTTTTTACTTTTTGTATTTTTTTCATCATCATTATCTTCTTCTTCTTCTTCTTCTTCTTCATCATCTGAATCAGGAGCAAATTCTTCTATTCTTTTTCTAATTTTTTGTTTAGCATTTTTTTTTTCTAAAGGCTCTGATACATTTTCATCAATATAAGGATTATTTTCAATTTTTCTACTAAGTTTTTGTATTTGTTTAGGTTCACTTTGATCATCTCTTACAAATTCACCATTTATTAATTTTAAAGGTTTATTTATTAATTTTTTTTGTTTTATTCTTTGACTACTTTTTTCTTCTTGTTTTTCTTCATTTTCTTCTTCTGATTCTTCTTCTTCATTTTCTTCTTCATTTTCTTCTTCTTCATCATTTTCACTTTTTAATTTATTTTTTTTATTTATTGTATTTTTTCTTTTATTTTTATTAATATTATTTTTATTAAATTTTGATAATTCACTTTCTGTATTTGATATTTCACTTTCTTCCATATTATTCATTTCAAATTTCCCATTATCATTATTATTTTTATTAAGATTTCCATATCTATCAACAATTGGATCTCTATAATTAGTTTTATCATTAATTGATTCATTGTGTTTATAAAAATTATTATCATTATTTCTATTAAAATCATAATTATTATAATTATTTTTTGGTAAATTAACTTCATTAGGAATATATTTTTTTTTTTCTTTATTTATATTTTCTGGAAGTATAATATTTTCATCTTCTCTCATATTTTTTTCTTCATTTATTTCTCTTAATTCATCTTCTCTTCTTTTTTCTTCATTTTCAAGAATTTTTTTATCAATCATATCAGGTAATTCTTTAATATATTCAGGTTCACTTTCTTCATATTGATCTAAATTTATATCTTTTCCATCTAAATTTTTTTTAATACTTGCTTTTAATTTTTCATTTCCTCCTTCATTAATTACATTTCTTAAACTTTCATAATTTAATTTTTGTACTCTTTCTAAATTATCTAATTTATTTTCTAATTCATCTTTAATTTCTCTAAAAGTATTTTTAATATAAGCTAAATTACCTCTTACTTTAAAATTATCTGATTGTAATTGTAAAGCAACATGTTTAGGTAATTGATTCATAAAATCTTTTGTATCTTCATTTTGATTATTAATCAATTTACTTTGTCTAATTATTTTATTTTCATTATAATTAAAATTATTATTTTTTCTTCTTGTTCCACTATAAATAGAATATTCAGAATTTTTTCTATCAACTGATGAAGGTAATGAATCTAATTTTTTTTTTTTTAATTTCATATCATTATATTCACTTTCTTCTTCATCATTTTCATATTCATTTGATGAGGAAGAATCATCATCATTTAATTTTTCTCTTGCTTGTTCTAATTCATATTGTACTTGTCTTCTTCTTTCTAATCTTTTTAATTCATAATCATCATCAATATTTCTATTATATGGATTTTGATATAAATTATTATTATTCATTTGTTGAATTCTTTGTCTTTGAATTTGTTGTTGTTGAATTTTATTTATTTGATTTTGATAATCATTTTCATTATCATTTTGAATTTTTTGAATCATATTTTGAAAATTCATTTTATCATCTTCATTTTGTAATTCTAATTGTTTTATTTTTTGTTCTAACATTTGCATTTTTAAAACATCAGGTGATAAAAAAGTTTTTCCAGTTGGTTGATTTTGATAATTTGAATTATAAGGATTATAATTAGAATTATAATTTGAATTATTATTATAATAATTATTCATTGATAATAATGTTTTTGGTATTGGGTCTATTCCAGTACTTAAAGGACGAACTGTTTTTAAAAAATTTGGTCCTGGAGCAGAATTTTCAATTGTTGTATTATAATTGGTATTTTGATTATTATTTATATATTTTTTTGTTGTTGGTCTTAATGAATTCCATGTTCCAAAACCAAAATTTGTCATTCCTCCTGTATAAAATTTATTTACTATATTTTCCATTTATGGTTTTTTTTTTTTTTATTTTTTTAATTTTTTTTAAATAAATAATAAAAATTTATTTTATTTTTTATTTAATTTTCTGTCTGTTTTATTCATATTTATTAAATAATTAATTTTAGCTATTATTTCATTTCTAATATTTTTATTTTTAACTTCATATTTCAATTCTCTAATTATATTTGAATCATTATCAAAAATATTAATAAAGAAACTTTTATCAGAAATAATACCACATTGAGTAATATCTTTAATTTTTCTTAAAGGTTTTTTAGTTTTAGAATGAAAATTAAATAATCCACTTCCATTTTTTTTATTTTTTGGCATATCATTATATAAATTATACATATCAATACCAAGAGTTCTTTCTTGTCTATTACCATATTTATTTATTTTAATAACTTCAAATTCTTGATAAACTCCAGCAGTACTTTCAGTAAAAATATATTCATTATAATTATTATTTTCATCATTTAATTTACTTTTTCTTGAATTTTCAGATAAATTTAATCTATATGATTGAGACATTTCTAATAAATTTGGTACATCTGCAAATTTTTTTGTATATAAATCTAATTCATATGTTGATAAATATTTTAATTCCATTTCCCAAGATAATGCATTATCCATATCTTCATTATTATCTTCATGTTCTACAAAATAATATAATTCTATATTTCTATATTGTAATTTATTTTTTAATATAATTTTTTCAAAAACTGTTTTTAAATTATTTTTTATATTTAATTGAATTATTGTACTTGATGTATTTGTTTTATTTACTTTAATATAAATTTTTAAATTAATTTTCATTTCTTCTGTATTATTACTTAAAATTGTTCCATATAATTTAGGTCTTAATTTTATTATGTCTTTATTTTCTGGAATATAATCTTTTTTCTCAATAAAACAAATTGTATCTTTTCCAATTTCATTTATACTATCATTTTCATTTATTGGTGAAATTGTCATATTTGGAGAATAATAATTTTTTTCAAGTTTCGAATGAATAAATGATGGAGATTTTTGAATATATCTAAATTCATATCCATCTATAGAATGATATTTTAAATTTAAATTTACAACATTTTCTAATTTATTTAAAACTCTTTTTTTTAAATTTATGAATAATTCATCTAATTTAATATCAAAGTCAATAAAATTTTCTGTGTTTAATATATAAATTCTTATCTTACCTTTTGATAATAAATTATTATTATTATTATTATTTAAATTTTGTGTTGAAGGATTTATAATATTATCTATTATATTATATATAATTTCTTTAATAAAAATTTTTGAATTGTTTTTAGAAGAAAATATATTTTTTTTTCCTTTTATTTCTTCATCACTAGATTCATCATTATTAGAAATATTATCATCATCTTCATTTGTTTTTTCTAAGTTTAAAGAATAATTTGATTTATGTTTTAATAACATTGTTATTTCTGATTCTTGTTTTTCTTTTAATTTTATTTTTGATAAAGAAAAAATTTGTGTTTCTTTTAATTTTGGTGTATAATCTAATACTATTGTTAGTAAATCACTTTGATTTGAAAAATTTTTATCATTAAATTTATATGTTTCTAATTTTCCTACAATATCTCTTTTATACTGTTTAACATATGATTCTAATGATTCAATATCAAAGGTGTCCATTTTTTTTTTATTTCTTGTCTTATAATTTTACATTTTTGATATGAAAAATTATTTAATTAATTTAAAATTATTAGTGAGATTTTATGTATCAATAATTTTTTTGAATAATTTTTCATTTTTTAGAAAAAATAAATTTAATTTAATTTTATTTATATAATCTTCCATAATTTATATTTTAATATTTAAAATATAATTATTATATTATTTATAATATATTTTAATTATATATTATAATTAAATTAAATTACAGCATAGAAAAAAAAATGAAAAAAAAAACAAATTTAATAAAAAGGGG
>Ga0256407_10005608_pt1 | contig 19960 bp, 18 predicted proteins | sample RumenRJG_04DNA_FD_193489 | JGI IMG/M metagenome (GOLD analysis project Ga0256407, IMG submission 193489) | Bovine rumen microbial communities from Lethbridge, Alberta, Canada - RJG_04 | ecosystem: Host-associated > Mammals > Digestive system > Stomach > Rumen | place: Canada: Alberta... | reverse complement strand
GGGATGAGGATACTCATGAGATGATTGTAGAAATTGAGCATGTGCTTGCTCTCAATATTAAATTTGACAATGTTAAACGTATTACTAAAGGCACATATGAAAAAATTGATGCAATAAATTTCTTTAAGACAGAATTTGGAATATGTAAATGTTATAATCCTAATTTTAGGCCAATTGAAAATGATTCAATTGAAAATAAGGAAGTTAGGCCGGAAACCATTTATTTGTTTTCGGACTCTGCAGAAAACCTTTCAAAATTAAAAGATTTAGTTAGCGAAAAAATTATGGAAATTGACCCTGATTTTGAAATTGAATCCGGTCCGTTCATATTTACAGATTAAAAAGCAGAAAAAGTAAATGATTAAATAAAGAATTTTTTCATCATTATTCAATCTGCATCACTTATTTTCAACTAGCGATGACATGATTTAAATTTCCTAAACTGCATTGCAAAGCATTAGTAATATTCATCGTCGTCATCGTCTTGTTCAAAATCACGTTCTATTTTTTTGATTCTTCCGATTTTCTTATTAATTTCTTCAATACCTTCTCCTTCAATTGCTGAAATAAAAATTGAGTTTTCCTCGTCGTCGATGTATTCCTTGAGATGTTCCTTATCTTTAACAAGGTCCATCTTGTTAAATAAATACACGATAGGTATTTCAGAAAATATTTTTTCAATTTGTTTTAGGAGATTGTACTGGTTGTCCAGGTGGAATCCGCAGGTTTCGGAGGCATCAAAGATAAATAGTATTGCGTCAGCCAGATGTTCAAGGGCAACAATCGCATTCATTTCAATGTCATTCATTTCTAATACTGGTCTGTCGAGCAGTCCTGGAGTGTCGATTATCTGGATATGTTTCCAGCGCATTTCAGTGTGGCCAATCTGAATACCTTTTGTTGTAAAAGGGTAGTTTGCAACTTGAGGATCTGCGCTGCTTAGTTGTGTAAGCAATGTGGATTTCCCCACATTCGGAAATCCTGCAATGACTATTGTAGTTGCATCGAAATCGATTGTCGGCATATTCCTTAGGTTTTGTTTTGCAAAATCCAGGAAATCCAAGTTAGGTTTAATCTTGTTCACGACAGATGCGATTCTGCCGTAGGCCTGTTTCTGTATTGCAGTTGCTCTTTCAGATGGATTTTTCCTGATTTTAGCACCATATTCCTTTTCAAGTTGGGTTATAATTCCGTAAGCCCAGTTAAGTCCTCCAAGTGCCTGTTTCATATCGTCCACTCCGACAGTAATGTCGATGTAGTCCTGATAGAATGGGTGCATGCTTTCGATTTCAGGAACTGCATCCAAAATTGATTTGAGTTTATCTTTAATGACTTGACAGGATGTGACAACACGTCTTTCCTCAATCCTTTTGCCTTTCAGGTGTTTAGGTATTTTTTGAGACCTGAGTAAATCTGCTTGTTTTTTACCTCTGCTGAATCCCTTGTCTAATATTTCATCAGGAGTAGGTATTGTTGGTATCATCATTTTATCACTTTAAATATTAATTAATTATTTTTCTCTCAACATTTCTGTAATATAGTTTAGTTTTGTTTGGTTAATTAAATTTATGGATATATCTAATAATGGAGATGATTATATTGGAGTATTATTAAGAAGTTCACGGACATTCAAACCAACAAATCTTTTGGCAGCTATATAAAAAAACGGCGCCAAAAAGAATGTTGAAATGGACTTCACAAGTTCAATTAGATCAAATCCGTTACTGAATCCGACAACAACTGTAATCGCAAATACTTGTGAGATTATAACGGCACTTATAACTCTTATGAATGATTTAATGTCAAATAACTGTGCTAAATTTATTATTTCACGTAGACTGAATGCCTCTATAAATTTTCCTTTATGCAGGTATCTGTTTAACAATCCTATGATAAAACACAGGTATGTCAGTACAAATAGGATAATGCCAATTAATGATAGTATAATGTTGCTGTTCATGTTCACTTTTGCCATATGAACAAAGAATGTCAAAGGTATGGAATAAATAAATGTAATGGCGGATTTTTTAAAGCCTTCCCAAATCAGTTTTTTTAAATTGTTGATTTTTGGATGTTCATCCGAACCTTTGAGTGTATACCATGAGACATATGATCCGTATCCCATAACAATAAGCAGAGTTACAGCAAGCATCCTCCAGAAGGAGTTGAGATGTTGGTTTGCGGTGGCAATAGAGGTAATTGCCATAAGGGCACTGATTATTATGATTCCCTTTCTGTCGCTTAATGCATACTTTACTGCATTACCTAAATTGCCAACAAATAATCTCATAAAGATGGACTCCAAATGTAAAATGTGTATTTTTCAAAAAATTCAAAGTTCGTTATTCCTACTAATATTTTGATAATTATAAATGTTAATGATGAACATTTGAAAAGTGATTGATATTTCCGATGGTGTCATCATTATTATCACTTATTTAAAAATTTGTCCTTGGAATTTGTACACATCGCAGCTTTCATCCATCCAGCTGTCTGCGCTGATTCCGGCTTTCATGCATGTGTGATCTAAAAAGTCTTCTTTTGTAAATGCATTTTCAACTGCAACCTGTGGGAGCAGCAGTCCTCTTGCATATCCTTTCTGTATTATTAATCCGTCACGGCCGATTTCAATTTCATCAAAGTACTGATCAGGGTGTGCCACAACAATCATTTCAGGCTTTGTCAAAACTGTCACTTCAAATTCCAGTTCCTCAAATTCCTTTTCAGTAATCTGATTGAATCTTGGGTCGTTAAATGCTGCAGCTATTGCAACCTCTATTGTTGCGTCAATTGCAGGTTTGACAGGTTCTGCATATCCAATGCATCCTCTTAAATTATTATTTTTGTTAATTGTTACGAATACTCCTAACGGCTCATCCAATTCAATTGGATAATCGTCAGGTTTAACCAATGTTTTTCCAGTGTCCAGGAAGTATTTGACTGATGCCATTGCGATATCCACCAAATAGTCTCCTGCTCTCTCAGTTATCATTTATCCCATTCCTCCAACAAGTGCATTCAAGATTCTTGTATGCGGTCCGCCATCACCTACAGGGGCTGTTTGACCGCCTTTTCCACAAAATCCAACACTTAACTTAAAGTCGTTGCCGATTGCGTCAATGTTTTTCAATGTTTCCAGAATGTTTCCGGACAGTGACACATCTCTTAGGGGTGTTGTGATTTCGCCGTTTTCAATCATATATCCTTCAGCGGCGTTAAATTGGAAGATGCCCTTGCCGGTATCGACTTGTCCTCCTCTTGAACCTTTGAGATAAATTCCATTGTCTATACCTTCAAATAGTTCGCTTACTTCCATGTCTCCAGGCTGCAAGAATGTGTTGCTCATTCTGACAATTGGCTGGTCTGCAATGATCGACCTTGCATTTCCAGAGGATTTCATTCCCAGTTTTGAGGAGGTTGACCTTGAATTCAAGAGGGAAATAAGCTTTCCATCCTTGACCAGCTGATTTGGTTTTGTTTTGACTCCTTCAACATCATAGGGATAATATCCGAAACCGTCTTTGAGACTTGCATCATCAAAGATATTTACAATGTCTGATGCGATTTGAGTTCCGATTTTGTCTTTGAGGATGGAATCATTTTGCAAAATCAAATCACCTTCAACGGCATGACCTAAAGCTTCATGAATCAGTACCCCAGTCAGTTCAGGGTCTGCTATTACTGGAAATTGGCCTGAAGGTGCAGGTTTTGCATCGAGTAATCTGACTGCCTTTTCACCAATCTTTCTTCCGAACTCTTCAATGTCGGCGTCGGCAATGATTTCAAATCCCTTGACTCCTCCAAGACTTCCATGTCCGAATTGGATTAGTTCTCCATCGGTTGCAGATGCATTCAATGCCATTCTGACTCTGGATGTCTTCATTTGGATTTCACTGCCTTCGCTGTTCATGAACAGCTCATTGACTTCGCTGTCGCCATAGCTTACTGTTGTACTGTTTACCTTATCAATTGTGGCGGCATCATTTGCCTGCTTCATTATGTCGTTTTTTTCTTCAATTGATATGTCTTTAAACGGTATTTTAACATCCACTTCCACTTTATCTTTTACAATATCGCTTTCACTTAATTCAACATCTCCTTTAAGTGAATTTGATAATTTTAAAGCGGTTTCAGTTATTTCATTGATTTTTGATAAGTCTGTTGTATATGCAAAACCCCATGCTCCATTATTTAACACTCTTATTCTTGCTCCTAAGCTCATTCCAGTGTTAATTTCATCGACATTTCCATCTTTCATTAATATGGAAGTATTGTCGCCCATTCCAAATCTGATATCTATGTAATCCACTTTTGGGCTTGTTTTTGCAATAACATTTTCGAATAAATTTATATATTCTTCCATTTTATCACTCAAAAAGATTTATACAATACTAATTTTATATTAACTATTAAATAAAACTTTATTAATTAAAACGTACAATATAACAATTGTTAAAAAAATTTGGTGATGTAATGTTTATCATTGTAGGAACTGGTGCGGGAGGAGCAATTCTGGCAAAAGAGTTGGCGGAAAATAACCTGCCTGTAACCATTTTGGAAAAAGGACCGTATATAAAATCAAAGGATGCATTTGAATATTATGACAAATACAATGACTCAGTAGATCTCTTGACTACCACATGCATTGGCGGTGCAACAATCGTTTCAATGTCAAACATGGTAAGGGCACTTGATGAGGAGCTTTTGGACTTTGATGTGGATTTAACTGAAGCATATGAATATGTTGATGGCCTTGTTGGGGTTCATGAGCTCGATGACTCTCATATCGGCAAGGGAACTCAAGCATTTTTAGACGCTGGTCGTGAACTAGGTCTTAAAACAGTCAAAATGCCAAAGGCAATCCGGGAAGAGGATTGCATTCAGTGTGGAAAATGTGCATTTGGTTGTCCTGCAGATGCCAAATGGTCCGGAAAGGATTTCGTTGATGATGCAGTTGAAGCCGGCGCTACACTGATAACTGAAGCTGAAGTAACTGAGCTGATTATTGAGGACAATTCCATTAAAGGTGTCAAATACCTCAAGGATGATAATGAAGAGAATCTTCTCGGTGATTATGTGGTGCTTTCTGCAGGTGCAATATCCTCTGCACTGATTTTGAGAAGGGCTGGAATCGATGCTGGCCGTGAAATATTCTTTGATCCGTTTGTCAGCGTCGGAGGATATCTTAAGGATATAAACTTTAACACTGAAGTCCAGATGGCTGGACTTGTTATCGGTGAAAATTTCGTTCTGTCCCCTCATTTTTCATCATTCATCCGTGCAAACATTCCAGATGATTCAGTAACTGATAAGGATATACTAAGCATCATGGTCAAAACGGCTGATGAGTGCAAGGGATATATCGACGATGACGGTGAGGTCTACAAGACAAATACCATTCAGGACATAAGATATCTGGCTGAAGGTGTTGCAACAGCAGGTTTTATTTTAGAAAAAGCAGGTGTCGACCCGAATACAATAGGTTCAACAGTCTATAGAGGAGCACACCCTGGAGGAACCGCAAAAATTGGTGAAATAGTTGACAGCAATCTTGAAACTGAAATTTCCAATCTATTCGTTTGTGATGCAAGTGTATTGCCTATATCTCCTGGAAAACCTCCAATATTGACAATACTTGCATTATCCAAAAGATTGGCGGATTATCTAAAAAATAAATAGAAGATTATTCGAATTGCTTTTCGATATCTTCTGTTTTTATTAATTTTTCACAGTAATGGCATCTGACCACTGGAGGATACTCTCTAACGACATTGAAGAGAGGTGTTATCGGTTCATTTTCAAAATTTGTAATGCACTTTGGATTTGTGCATTTAATTATTGAACTAATCTTTTTTGGAAGGACAATTTTATCTTTTTTTATGGGTTTGAAATCCCTGATAATATTGATTGTAGCTTTTGGAGCAATTAGAGCAATTTGATTAAGCTCGCTGTGGTCAAGTTCCCTGTTTTCGATTTTTACAATGTCTTTTCTTTCAATTTCGCCTGAAGATACATTCATGGCCACTGTGACATTACTTGTTTCATCATCGGGAAGGTTCAAAATCTTTAGGATGTGCAATGCTTTGTTGGCAGTAATATGGTCTATTACAGTACCATTTTCAATAGCTCTAATTTTTAGTTCTGATTTTGTCATAGTAACACCTAATACATTTTCAAATCTTTCATTTCAATTATTGCTTCAGTATCTCTAACTAATTTTTCGGGACTTTTGTTTTTAGTCGCAATTGTAAAGCTCTCAATGACTCTGGCTCCACGTAATTTAACTTTCTCTTCAAGTCTGCCGATGTTGGATTCGCCACGGTTGGCATCCATTGTAGCAAACAGTATAACATCTTTTGCTCTAAGGTCGCATCTGTCAATAATTGTTAATATTGCAGGAGTGGGATTTCCGTTCCAGGTGGGGGTTCCAAAGTATACTGTATCATAGCCTTTCAAATCTACTTTGGCAGGGACAATGTCGGTTTTTGATTCTCGGAATGCACTGATTGATGCAAATAATCTGTTTTTGAGTCCATCACGATTTTTTAAATCATGAATTCTTGCCAAATCGGCATTCAAGTTTTTAGCTAGTGTTTTTGCAACTAAATCGGTTGTTCCTCCATTAGAATAATACACAATTATTCTTTTCATGTTTTTTTCCCTCTTTGTATGATTTTAAGGATGAAGACCCAAGTGTCTTAGGCCTAAGGTTTCATCAATTCCCAAAATAATGTTCATATTTTGTATTGCCTGGCCTGATGCACCTTTGACAAGGTTATCAATGGCAGATAACATTACAAGTCTTCCGGTATCATCAATTTCAAATCCTCCAATATGGACAAAGTTGGATCCGCGAACTGAACTCAAATGAGGAATTTCGCCTTCATCCATGAGTTTAATGAAGAATTCTTCGCCATATTCCTTTTCGTATAATTTTCTGATTTCATCTGGTGTAATGTCTAAATTGTCGTCAGTCAAAAAGCTGTGGCTTGTGGTTTGGATTCCACGGTTGACCGGCACCAGATGAGGTGTAAATGAAACTTTGACATCTTCAAATCCATGCAGTTCCTGTTGGATTTCAGACATATGCCTGTGTGAAGAAATTTTATATGGATTTACATTGTCTGCGATATTAGGATAGTGTGTAGTTGCTGACGGGTTAACGCCTGCTCCACTGACTCCTGTTTTTGAATCAATAATGATTCGATCTACCAGGTCATTTTTAACCAATGGATAGGATGATAGGATTGCACCGGTTGGGAAGCATCCTGGGTTTGCAACAAGGTTTGCCTTTTTAATTTCCTCCCTGTACAATTCAGGAAGCCCAAAGGCACCCTTATTTTCCTTATCGGTATGTTCCATGCCGTACCATTTTTCATAAACTGCAGTGTCACGATATCTGTAGTCTCCACTCAAATCAACTACTTTTGCACCGGTTTCCAGGATTTCAGGCACAATTTTCATTGATGCACCATGAGGGGTGGCGGTAAATACGACATCCGCATCTAATTCAGACGGACTTTTATTTTTGAATACAAGTCCGGAATCTCTAACGTGGGGGTGGATTTTATGTGCAGGAGTTCCATCGTACTGTCTGGAGGTGATGTCTGTAATTTCCACTTCCGGATGGTTTGAAAGCATTCTTAAAAGTTCTCCGCCAGTATATCCACTTGCTCCAATAATTGCTACTTTAAACATTTTATTATCTCCTTAATCTTCACAATGATCTAGAATTTTTCCTTCGAAATCAGTATTTTCAATTTTTCTAATGATTTTGCAGCTGCTGTCAAGTTCACAGTCACGATATTTTTCAATACGCACTGCTTTCGCTTTAAATCCCCTTTTGTCAAGGGCCTCTTGCAGTTTTCCAACATCGTGGTTTTGGTCAGCTCCAACGGTAATGATGTCAGGGTCAATTTCCCTTACGATTTTGAAAACATCGCCATTCGCATCACCTAAATAAGCGTCAGTTACGGGTTTTAACATTTTAATTAATTCCAGGCGTTGGTCCTCTCCAACGATAGGCACTCTTTTTCTTCTTTCAACTGTTGCATCTCTTGCTACAACAACATAAAGTTCAGCATCTTCTCCACCAAGTTTTCTGGACTCTTCCAAGTAAACTCCGTGTCCAGGGTGGAGTATGTCAAATGTTCCGGTCGCCATTACTTTCATTCAATTACCTCTTTTGATATTTTAAAGCTTCAGTCAAATCAATTTTATCAGTATAAAGTGCAGAACCGATTACAACTCCTTCCACACCGCTTTTATTTAGTTTTTTAATGTCATCTATTGTTGTTATTCCTCCGGAATAAACAATAGGCAAATCTACAGATTTCTTTAACTCTTCTACAGGTTCTGTGTAAAATCCGCCCAAAAGCCCTTCGACGTCAACGTTTGTAAACAGAATGCTTCCGGCACCATGCTCCTTGAACTCCTGTGAAATTTCACTTGGGCTTTTGTCAATTTTTTCCTGCCATCCCTTAATGACTACTCGGTTGTCTTTGCTGTCAAGTGATATCATTATTCTGTCTGAACCGTATTCATTTGACAGTTCGGCGATTGTTTCAGGTTGTTGAATTCCCATTGTTCCGATAATTATCCTTTCAATATCAAGGTCTAACAATTGGCGGGCATATTCTGTGCTTCTTATTCCTCCGCCAAGCTGTATTGGGACACTGACTTCCTTTAGGATTTTTTTAATGATGTCAAAGCTGGCCACTCCATTTATTGTGCCGTCCAAATCAATGACATGGATATTTTTAGCTCCCAAATCTTCCCAATGTTTTGCAACAAGTTCAGGATTGTCTATTTCAACCATTTCACTTCCAGGTTCGCCTTGGACAAGTTGGACACATTTTCCATTCTTTATGTCCACCGCAGGCATTATTAACATTTCATGTTCATTAAATGACATTTGGATTTTTCCTGTAATATTTTATTATAATTAAAGTTTTAGTTTTGAAATCTTTTATAATTATTGTTTTTTTCATTTTTTGCATTTCAATTTGAATACTTTATTAAACATTAGAAATATAATTAATAGTAATGAGTAAAATTATTGAATTCAAAAATGTTGATAAAATTTACAAAACCGGAGACCACATTCTAAAGGCTATGGATAATGTAAACTTCACAATTGATGAGGGGGAATTTGTGGTAATTCTTGGTCCGTCAGGAGCAGGCAAATCAACTCTTTTAAACCTTTTGGGAGGTCTTGACACTGTTACTTCGGGCCAGATTATCGTCAATAACCATCATGTGGAGGAATTCAATGATGATGAACTTACCGGTTATCGGGCAGAGAATGTAGGATTCATATTTCAGTTTTATAACCTGATTCCAAACCTAACCGCTCTTGAAAATGTTGAGCTGATGAGGGACATTGTTGATGTGGATATTAATGGACTGGAAGTCCTGGATTCTGTTGGACTCAAAAACCATGCAAATCAGTTTCCAGCACAATTGTCTGGTGGGGAACAGCAAAGGGTATCTATTGCAAGAGCAGTCGCCAAACAGCCTACAATGCTTTTATGTGATGAGCCGACAGGTGCATTGGACTCTAATACAGGTGTCCTAATTCTGAACCTGCTTCAGCATATGAGCAATGACAAGGGAACTACGGTTATCATTGTAACTCACAATGCAATTTTGGCCGAAGCGGCTGATAAGGTCATTAGGATTAAAAATGGTCAAATAGAAAGTATTGTCGTTAATGAAAATCCTAAGAATGTTGCTGATTTGGAATGGTGATGTTTTTAGGTACGCACTGAATGATGACGTGTCTGTGATATTCGATTCGTTCGACTTGAAAATTTAGGAATTGTTTGAATGTTCAAATTTTTCTATCATCACTAAATTTAAATCTTATTTTTTTCATAGTATATACCATGTCTTTATTTAAAAAAATGCTAAGGGATATAAAAATTAACAAGATGCAATTTATTGCAATATTCCTAATGGCATTTATAGGCATTTTTGCATATACTGGGATTTATGCCGAGTATTATGGATTAGTGCAAACTTCCGATGGGTTCTACACGGATACGAACATGGCTGATGCATGGGTTTACAACACTGATTTTGATGATGCCTCAGTGGATAAGGTCAATGAATTTACAACCCAATCGGACAGGCAGGAAGTGGTTGAATCACAGGCAAAGCTTGAAAACAAACCGGATGTCACGCTGCACTTTATAGAAAAGGGAACGATTTCTAAATTTTACACAACAGAAGGTGAAGACTTTAACCCCGATGATACTTCAGGTGTTTGGTTGGATGCTCGTTTTGCAGATGCCCGTAATTTAAAAGTTGGAGATAAGATAAGCTTTGAATTTGACAATCAAACAGTCAAAAAAGAAATTAAGGGACTTGGATATTCCCCTGAATATGTCTATGAAGTGTCTCCAAATTCATTAACTCCTGATTTTAAAGAAATGGGCTTTGCATACCTGTCCGCTAAATCATACCCTCATGATTTGAAATACAATACCCTGCTTGTTAAATACGACTCATCTTATGATGATTTTATGGATAAAATCTCTTCAATTGATTATCTTTCGGTCACTAAAAAAGAGGATCATTTAAGTGTATCCAAATTCTCTGATGAAATGGCACAGCATAAGATGATTGGGAATGTTTTTCCGATTGTATTTATTCTAGTCACTTTTCTAACTCTTTTAACTACAATGTCAAGAATCGTGACTCATCAACGTGCTCAAATCGGAATCCTTAAGGCGGTAGGATTTAAGGATAGTGTAATCATTATGCATTATCTTGCTTATGCTTTCTTTCCGGTTCTTGCCGGGTCAATCATTGGATTGATTACAGGTCCGATGATAATTCCCCAAATGTTTTATCCGTCAATGATGAGAAGCTACAGCATGCCTAGCTGGCATCCGGGTTTTGACATGAGTTTCATCTACATTGCAGCGCTGATGGTTGCATTATCAGTATTGGTTACCTATTTTTCATGCAGAAGAATCTCAAGAGAAAATCCTGCAGATACATTACGGCCAAAAGCGCCCAATACCTCTTCAAAAACCCATATCGAAAAATCAAGGATCTGGAACCGGTTAAGCTTTAATCTCAGATGGAATTTGAGGGATGCAAGTAGAAACAACTTTAGGGCATTGATGGTAATAATTGGAGTGATGGGTTGTGTAGCGCTGCTGATTGCGGCATTTGGAATGAATGACAGCATGCATGAGCTGAAATCATGGGAATATGATGATATCACTCATTATGAGTCAAAATTACTGCTTTCAAAAGAGGCCAATCCGATGGAGCTTTATTATATTTTAAATGAAACAAACGGCAGCTTTATAATGCAGCAATCAATTGAAATGAAGGCCAATGATGTTGAAGACACGGTATCGCTTTTGGTATCAAATAACACGGATTTGATATCATACACGGACAGCAATCGAAATTCAATTGAAATAGAGGAAGGGGATGTTTCCATTTCCACTAAACTGGCGAAAAAGTTTAATCTGACAATTGGAGATAAAATCAGATGGCATATTGTCGGTGAGGATAAGTGGGTTGCATCAAAGATTGGCCAGGTGCATGCAGAGCCAATCTCACAGGGGCTGATAATGTCTCCGGACACTTTAGAGGATCAGGGATTAAATTTCACTCCTACAAACATCATAACCGATGAAAAATTTGGTGAAAATTTCGATTCAATAAAATCCACTATCAGCACGGAAAAGATGGAAAAAAGTTGGGACCAAATGACTTCGGCAGTAATGATGATGGTTTCCGTGGTGACATTTGTAGCAGTGGCATTGGCAATTCTAGTTATATATAATCTTGAAATTTTATCATTCACTGAAATGGAGAGGGAAATTGCTACATTGAAGGTTTTAGGATTTAAGACAAAGATATTGCGGAAGTTATTGCTGACTCAAAACGTATTTTTCACCGCAATAGGTTTTATTTTGGGAATTCCGTTGGGATTCTACTTCATGACCCTGATGATGAATGCTGCCGGCGATTCCATTTATTATGTTCCTACATTGACATGGGGTAACATATTGCTGTCTGCCGTCATAACATTCACAATTTCAATTGGTGTCAATTTGCTGTTTTCTGATAAAATTAATGATTTGAATATGGTTGAAGCACTTAAAGATGTTGAGTAGTGTTAATTATGGTGTATTAATCAGTTTTTAAGAGAATAAATGATTGACCTTATGATTGATATCAAACAGCAGATGCTGATTGCAAGGGGATATCCTAAAAATGCAATTACCAAACCGATAATGAAAAGTATGAATGGAACAACTAATGCATTTTTTACAGCTAAAGCTTCTGATAGATATTCTTGGTCGGGATTAATTTCCAGCAAGGATTTTGCCATCCAAAATAATATGATATTGACTATAATGAAATCTAATCCGTATAATACTTCGGCAAGTAAAGAAAAAGGATTATTTGCAACAAATGTGGTTAAATAAGGAAGTAATGAAATAATCAATAGCAAAAGGATATTTTGCCAAATGATTTTTGCGCTAATCCTTTCAACATGATTGTAAATTATATGATGATACTGCCATAGGTTGGTGCAAACTAAAAAACTTATCAAATATGCAAAATATGCGGTTTTAAGTGCTAAAATTGATTCAATTGATGCAGTGGCGGGTTGCGGCAATTCCAAAACCAAAACTGTTACAATAATTGCGATGATTGCATCATAAAATGCTTCCAATCTGTTTGTTGACATGTAATTTTCATTCATAGCTATCATTTTCTGCATTATAATTCAAAATTTAAAGACAAGTAAGTTCTTTCTTAAAATTCATATTTATTTTTTTTGAATTTTTAAAGAGCATATTCTAGGCATTTGAAATGGTCTGAGAATGGAATAATCAAGTCATGCGAAACCCTTTTATTTTTTAATTGAGATATTATATTTCAGATGGTTTTATGAATGATTCAGTGAATATGTATGATGATTTTTCAAATGTTGTTTCAAACGAGGAAAGCATCTCAACAGAATCCGTTTTAGATATATTGAAGGAATATGCGGGAACCATTTCAGTATTTGATTTGATGAAGGTCAATGCGGAAATGATTGAGGAAAGCAAATATGTGCAGGACAGCTATAAACACAAAAGTCATGAAGTCTATGCCAAATACTTTTTAGGTCGCATCAAGGATGTTCACAGCGACGATAACAAGTATGAACATGACATTGATAAAGAGGAGTTTATTGATGCCATATCCACCTTAAAGTCATATCATATTAATGAATCAGTCACTTCAAAGACCAAATTTCCATTAATCTATGGAATAATTTCAATTTACACCACTTTTATTCTGGAGGAACCCATCCATCCGGTGGGCACACCGTTTCCAGGTTCCCTATATGTTGAAGAGAAGGACGGCAAATTCTACTGCCCTGTCAAGGATGCCAATCTCGAATCTCCGAATGCGGTTTGCAAGATGTGCCTTGCTGAGCAACTGGAATTTTAACATTTCGACCAACATTTATATTTTGCTAATTTTTGTAAAAATTATTCAACATTTTTTTTTGATAATGCCAATAAATAAATATACTTTAAATATAAACATATCATTGACTAAAAGTTAGCGAGATGATACTTTTATGTTAGACAAGAAATGGATGGTGCTTGCAATATTTTTCATATCTTTGGTTGCAGTTTCTACTGTTAGTGCAGCTGAAGACACTGGCGATGTTGCTGCCATAGAAAATAATACACAAACAATTACAATAACAAATGATATAGCGACAGACGAAATACAGGATGATACTTTAAAGGTATCTGCGAATGATGAAAGCGATGACGCGTTGGCAGCGTCAAATAATGAAGAAATCTTAACTAATGTGTCAGAATGTTATGTAAATTCTAGTTATGTCGGTGATGAATATGGGACTAAGGAACAACCATATTCAACTTTAAATGATGCTTTAAACGCAAGCGGTAGGAAAGACGGGGACATAATTCATATTGCTGCTGGAGAATATACTGGTGAAGAGAATATTGGATTGACAATCAATCATAATTTAACATTTACAGGTTTTGGCCCTGGTGAAGTTGTATTCGATGCAAAAGGCGAAGGCACAATTTTCAATGTTTTTGCTCGCGAAATTAACATCACCGGAATAACATTTAAAAATGCAATGAATGTAGAAAGTCAGGGAGGAGCACTTTATTTTGAAAATGGTTTGATAAACAGCCATATTGGAGGTGATTTCATAAACAACCGGGCATATCTTGGCGGTGCGATATTTGTCAATGGAACTATCGAAAATTCACTTATTTCCGCTTATTTTGCAAATAACTCCGCTTCAACAGGGGGTGCAATTTGTGCAGGAGGCATTGTCAACACTGAAATAGATGCCGATTTCACAAACAATACAGCAAAACCTGGTGATGATTCTCCACTTATTGAGGAGATGAGTTGTCTTGGAGGAGCAATATATACCGAAATTATCGAAGATTCATTGATTGAGGGCGAATTTAAACTTAACAGTGCTGGCAATTTGGGCGGAGCGATATTTGTCATGGAAGGCATGGACAGGACCAATGTCACCGGTAGCTTCATGCATAACTTTGCCCTGATCGGAGGCGCAGTCTATGCTCCGGGCATAAGAAATTCCAAAATCAGTGCCGTTTTTGTAAACAACACAGCTTTGATAGGCGGCGCTGTAAATACAAACCTCATCAACAATACTGAAATAGAATCCTATTTCATAAACAATACTGCAGATTTAAACCTTATGGAACTTATTGATGATAATACAAAGGAGGATATTGAAGAATATCTTAATGAATATGTTGATGAAAAGATTCTTGAGTATATTTTGAACTATACTATGGAACATGAGATGGGCCTTGGTTTTGGTGGCGGAATAACCGTTGCCGGAATTGTGCTGAATTCTAATATCACCGGGGAGTTCACAAATAACGGAGGTGCTGATGCAGGCGGTGCCATATCTGTTCTTGGAGTTGTGGAAAACGTTCTCATTTCAGGTCATTTTGAGGGCAACCATGCCGGATTGGGTGGGGCACTGTTCCTTCCTGTTGTAAAGGATTCCACCATTGCTGACGGTTTCGCATCTAACTATGCAGTCCAGGGTGGAGCAATCTTTGCGGCTTTCATAAACCACACTGACATTTATGGTAATTTCGCAGCAAATAATGCTCTGAACAATAAGGACAAAATAGGTGCCGACCTTCTTGCATGGGGAGGTGCAATCTGCATCGATGGAGTTCTGGAAAATTCCAATATCGGCGGTACTTTTTACGAAAACAGGGCTACCGAGCTGGGCGGTGCAATAGGAGGTGTTGACTTTGTAATAAATTCCAACATTACAGGCTATTTCATTAAGAACAGCGCTAAGATTGGTGGTGCAATGGATCTTCCATTTTTACAATATTCCACCATCGACGGTTACTTCGTCAACAACACTGCTGCTATAGGTGGTGCAATCATTGCATGCTATGCCAATACTTCTCAGATAAATGCTCATTTTATAAATAATACTGTAGTAAATTATCAGATGGGAGATGAGGTAATCCCTGACATGATTGAATATAATGACCATGCTTTGCCGGTCGGTTTGGGCGGTGCAATATGCATTGTTGGTGCGGCTGAAAATTCCATTTTCTCCGGTGATTATATACTTAATTCTGCTTTGGCAGGTGGAGCAATATTCGTATATGGAATAGAGATTCCTAGGCTTGGAATAGTCCTGCCTTTCAAAGGCAATAAAATTTATTCCCATTTCGTATATGATGGTGCTTATGAAGGCGGTGCAATTCTAATTAATTCAACATCAATCGGAAACGAAATCAACTCTAATTTCATAAGCAATAATGCTATGGATGAGGGAATTGTTTCTTTCTATCGTGAAAGCATCAATGATACAATATCCTATTGTTTATTTATGAACAATCAGGCTAAATCAATCATCTATGTCGAATCCGCAGATGGTACAAATATAACCCGGAATATTCTCTTGAATGCTGTCAGAACTTATGATATCTATCATAGCAGCGGTTCAAAATTAAATGCTAATGAAAATTGGTTTGGTCATAATGCAACTAATTACAAGGAGTTCCCATTAATAAATGGTACTGCCGAATGCAGCACATGGTTGTTCTTAAATGCCACAGCCAACCCTAATCCTGTTCAATATTTGGGAAGCTCCAACATTGTATTTGACCTGTTCCGTTATAATGTTACAGGTTCTATCGAGAAATATAATGCCTCTATTTTGGAGCCTGTTGGTTTGGGAATAACCTCAACAAATGGTAATGTTGACAAAAACATGTCCACCTTTGGAGATGTCATCAAGTTCTCTTCAAACGGCAAGAAAGGAATCATAACCGCATCACTTGCCAATGCCCAATATTCTGTTGAAATCAAGTGTGTGCCTAGAATAATTGCCAGTGATTTGGTAATGGATTATCTGGGATCAAATTACAGAATTCAGGTATTTGACGAGGATGGAAATCCTGCTGTGGGTGAAACAGTTAAAATAACCGTGAACGGCATAACATATGTGGAAAAAATCGACAAGGACGGTTATGCTACATTGCCAATCAGGCTGATGCCAAAAACTTATGCAATCACTTCAACATTTAAGGGAACCACTGTCACAAAGACACTTAAGGTCAAAAACACCCTAAAGGCCAAAAACTCATTCACTGTCAAAAAGACTGCTAAAAAATTGGTCTTAAAGGCAACTCTCAAATGGAGTAACGGAAAAGCAATTGCTGGCAAAAAGGTTTCCTTCAAGTTTAAAGGTAAAATATTCACCGTAAAAACCAACAAGAATGGTATAGCAAAAATTACCTTCTCTGTTAAGATGGTCAGTAACAAAATAGTGAAACTTACCTTTAAGAAGAATGTTGTCAATCTCAGTTTAGGCAAAACATACAAGATGGTGGTCCGTTACAAAAATGAGACCGCTAAATCAAAATTGGTAGTCAAAAAGTAATTGCTTCGCCAATTACTTTCTCTTTTTATTTTTTTCAAATGTATTCTTCTTTAAGATATTTCGATATTGATTAATCATGATTGTTGATAATATGGATTTAAAGGAAACGATATACAAAAGGCAGTCTATCAGAAAGTATGATAAGACTCCATTGGACTCAAAGACATTGGATGGATTAAGGACATTCATTGACAATGCTAGGGTCTTGAATCCCAACATCAAATGGAGCTATGATATTGTCGGATCTGAAAACGTCAGAATGCTTCAGAGATTCAAATCTCCTCATTATTTGTTGATATTTTCAGAAAGTAAGGAAAATTACCTGCAGAATATCGGTTTCATATTTCAGCAGGTTGATTTGTACCTTCAAAGCAATGGAATCGGGTCCTGCTGGATAGGTGCCGGAAGTCCTAAAAATTATGAAAATCCTAATCCTGAACAGGATTTTGTAATTTTGATGATGTTCGGTAGGCCACAAGGCGAAATCTATAGAGAACTCTCTCAGTTTGAAAGGAAAATCATATGTGAAATTTCAGACGAGCGCGATGACAGGCTGATGCCTGCAAGATATGCTCCCTCTGCTGCAAACACGCAGACATGGTACTTTACACATAATAAAGACGGCAGCTATAACGTATACAGGAATAAGCGCAGAATACGCTTGAATAAGAAGATGGATGCATGGAATCAGGTTGACATTGGAATTGCGTTGGCGCACATGTATGTTGCAAATCCAGAAACATTCGAATTCAGTCCTGACGGGCCTCATGAAGACTTGAAGAATAAGATTTTTGAAGGAAGATTCACCATTTAGGGCATTCTTACTAATTTATGATTTAAGATGATAAATATGGAAAATGTAAATGATTGGAAAGGAATTACAGGACAGCTCGTGTCATTCAAAAGTGAAGTCGGAGACTCACAAAAGATAACATTTGTAGGATCTCCAGGAGTCTGCACTCCATTTGCTGAACTGTTGGCTTATGCCGTAAGGGATAGGCAAACTTATTTCATTCCGTTGCTGGATGCAGATGACTGCCATCAGTTTGAAGCCAAAGATTATGCAATGGTCTTGAGTGATGAGGTTTCAAATCCGAATGATTCCGATGCAGTCGTATTGCTGGGCGGATTGTCAATGCCGAAATATGATGTTGATACCGAAGATGTAAAGGCTTTGGTCAAGAGCATCCTAAAAGAGGATGGTCTTTTAATCGGCGTTTGCTTCATGGACATGTTCGCCAAAGCAGGCTGGCTGGAAAAGATAGATTTTGACTGTGTCATTGACGGAACATTGACGGGTGTTGTTAAAAAATAACACATTTATTTTTTTAGATTAACATATCACGATATCATGATATGACAACATTTAAATACATAAACATATCATAATATGTAAATATATAATATATGTGATGGAAATGAAAAAAAATAATCTTGAAAACGAAAACGATGATATGTGTGAAGTCTTCAACTCTCATGAGGATGTTGTTGGCCGTGTAAGAGAACGCATACCTGACGAAGCTGAATTCGCTGAGCTATCAGAATTCTTCAAAATATTTGGAAATCCGACAAGATTAAAAATTATTTCCCTGCTTAGTATTGAAGATTTGTGTGTTTGTGATATTTGTGAAGCACTTGATTTAAACCAAACAACAGTTTCAAATCAATTGAGAATATTGCGTGCAAATAATATTGTCAAATACCAAAAAGAAGGTAAGATGGCAAGATATTCGCTCACAGACCTTCACATAGAAATGATTTACAAAGTGGGATTGGAACATATATTAGAATAATTTTTAATTGGTGATAAAATGGTAGAAAATAGATGTTATGATGCGGATTGTGCTGATGAAAACTGCCACAATCCAGAACATTTCAATTACATCTGTTTGGATCCGAAATGTGATGAAATTCACTGTGAAAATCCTGATCATTATGATAGGCAGTTATTAAGAGATTATCAGGAAAAAACTGATTTAAGTGTCCATGATCATAGCGAAAAAATTGATTATGATGAAGATGTTGATATAAGCCTTTGTGGTTGCCCTGATTGTGCAGATGATGGCCATGAGCACAGTCATGACCATGAGCATGAGCACAGTCATGACCATGAGCATGGTCACGAGCACCACCATGGACATAATCAGGGGCATGAGCATCATCATGAGCATGATGAGAATGAGGTTTGTACTGATGATGATTGTGGTTGTCATGACCATGGGCACGGTCACGAGCATCACCATGGACATAATCAGGGGCATGAGCATCATCATGAGCATGATGAGAATGAGGTTTGTACTGATGATGATTGTGGTTGTCATGACCATAACCATGATGAGGATGTTGAATTTAGCTTATGTGGTTGTCCGGATTGTGCAGATGATGATGACCATGGACATGAACATTCCCATGGTGATGATGAGCTGTTGGCCGAAGGAAAGCCATTAATTGCAAACAGGCCTATACAAATCATTGTTTCAAGTGGTATTCTGTTTGTTTTAGGCCATGTTTTTGAATGGTTATCATTCAGCCCTACTGTTGTAACTATCACTTATATGATTGGCGCTGCCATTGCAGGTTATGAGATAGCTATTTTGGCATATAAATCATTGGTCAATAGGCACACTGTCGGCCCTGCAATGCTGATGTGTATCGCTTGTGTTGCATCATTTATCATAGGTCATCCTGAAGAAGGTGCCGCAGTAACCTTCCTTTATTATATTGCAGAATTCTTAGAAGACTATGCCGAACACAGGGCAAAACGTTCAATCAAGTCATTGGTTGAAATAGCTCCGGATAACGCAAGGGTTAAAGTTGGAGATAGGGAAGAGATAAAACATGTTGATGAAGTTGAAGTCGGTGACATTGTCATTGTAAAGCCTGGGGATAAGGTTCCTTTGGATGGAAAAGTTGTTTCAGGTTCATCATCAATCAATCAGGCTTCCATTACTGGTGAAAGCGTGCCTGTTTTAAAGGAAGTTGGTGATG
>Ga0256407_10005607_pt1 | contig 19964 bp, 16 predicted proteins | sample RumenRJG_04DNA_FD_193489 | JGI IMG/M metagenome (GOLD analysis project Ga0256407, IMG submission 193489) | Bovine rumen microbial communities from Lethbridge, Alberta, Canada - RJG_04 | ecosystem: Host-associated > Mammals > Digestive system > Stomach > Rumen | place: Canada: Alberta... | reverse complement strand
TAATACCAATATCTTTACCTATGGCAGGAGATTTCGATTTCATGTGTATCAACAATGACAAATCACTTGCACCAATCATCATGCCAGGTGATGTCATCGCACTGAAGAAACTCGCAACATGGAAAACGTACATTCCTGGTGATTTCATCTGTGTCGTAGTTACCAGTGAATATAAAGTACTCCGTAAGGTGTCTGTCACTCAGCCAGACGAGCAGAGCATCAACTTCACCCAGATGGTCGATGGCACTCCCGTAGAGTCCAGCATCCCCAAGGACATCATAGTAGAGATCTACAAAGTCGTCGGCAACTACCGCCGCCAGTGACCAAAAACAGACATCCCCCGACCCAGCTCACGAAGAACTGAATCGGGGGATGCCCATATACTAACAGTGCTCAACGGTTCACCCGTTGAGATAGCCACCAAGCCCTGCGCCTCTCCGCAGGGTCTGTCTTTCTTCTTACGTCATCCTTCATACATCTTCAGCTCTTCTTCATCCACACAACAGGACACACGCCTCCCATATCCCAGAAAGCCTCCGAACCCAAAGTCCATGAGGTAAGCCGGAATCCCCGTATAGTTTGATGTATAGAGCCCTCTTCTCATTTTATTATCTCTCTTGTTTTTTATCTTGTGCTGGTCGTTTTTCCAAACGGAAAGCCACCATTCCAATTTTTCAAAACATAGTCTTAATGAAACGAATAAAAGCCGTAAGAATCCTTATAAAATAGCAATCAGCTCATTATACACATCCTCCAAATCATCGTGTTCCAAAGGATCTTCTTCTCCAATTCTTCCACTATGCATACCTCCTGAAGACAAAATAACATATTGCTCTTGCAATTTTTGATTTACTTCATCAGGAACTTCTTTCAACCCCAATAAGTTTGCCCATAATATTCCCTGTGCACCATATCGATATTTGCATGGTTCCAGATTCAAAAATATCTTTTCATCCACCAACAACTCTATAGCCTTACGTAGCATCTGTGCAGCTCCCTCTGCTTCTTTTATATCAAAGGGTGTTGTATCTATAAATTCCTTCGCCGCTTCTAAATAATACTTGGGGTTGTCTTTGTCATAATTCCTAAGGATTCCTGTTGTATTACCTTTCCGGCTTACCATATAGGCCATTACATGCTTATTGGTGCCTGTCCTTGTAGCTGGCAGCGAATTAATCTTATAGATATTTACTTGTTTGCTTTTATAGATGGCATTTGTCAGCCAAATGTTATGCGTAAATAAGATAACCTGGTTATCAAGTTTAATCAGTCTTTCTGCAAACTTTCGAATGATATTGTTGTCCAGACTATTTACTGGGTCATCCAGGACAATTGGATTCTTATTTTGTTTCAGTTCCAAATCAGATATAAGCAATGCTAGAGCCACAGCTTTTATTTCACCTTCGCTCAATACATTCTCCACTTCAAATGGTGAATTCAACTTGACCGCCAAGTAAGGACTTCCCGCTTCAAAGATCCTTTCTACAGAGATTCCACGGTTTTTACCAAGAAGTTTCTTTATCTCTACGTCTAGTTTTGCCTGCAATGTCGATAGATACTTATCGTAAACGCCTTCCAAATCAATTACAGATAACTCAGGCACATGCAATTCCGCCTCTTTTTCTGGGCACTTCTCCATCACCATGGCTACGAGTTTCTCTACATTCTTCTGGAAATCAGCAAAATCAAAGAAGCCATGTGTATTCAACAGATAAGAATCTGGCTCATGCCTTTTAACTAAATAGCTCGTATATTTTGAATCAAACACGGTTATCTTGTCAAACGGTGCCATTCCTTTTGTGGTACCGGTATTGTCCCAATCAAAAACGGGTTTATCAACACCATCCAATTTATAGGATATTTTACACGATGGATTCGCAGGATGTTCCTCATATATATTCTGCAAAACTGGTTGTGCCAACTTACCTCCCGCTAAATGATCCAGCACACGATAATAGCCACTCTTTCCACTGCCATTCTGCCCATACACGAGCGTAATACCTTCATCGCAAAAAGCCATCTCGATCCCCGCCTTTAAGGCATTAACGCCCCCTTCATGAACCAACTTCGTTATCCTCAATTCTTGCTCTGGTGTTTCAGCTGGCTCAGCTGAGACAGCGGCACCATGGGATACAAACAGATCGTACACAACCTGAACACCAGCAGCATTAATCACGCCATTTGTCAGAGTCCTATAACACAGTTCTTTCACCCACCCAAACGTAGATAATTGGGCTAACTCCAACAGAAAATTGTTTTTATGTATAAAACCTGCCATATCTACTAACTTAAACCTGATTTAATCATGGATGCGTACGACGAACCATTTGTCATCATAAAGTCTAGTACGGTAATCAATCTTTTCCTTAGTATATCATCCGTCTTTATCTTATCATTCAAGTTGGGGAGTTCTCGGCGCAAGATGGCTTCAAGATTTGTCATCGTATCCTGACTATAGTCTTTCAATGCAAAACTGGGATTATTTTCAATAATTACATTGAAAATCTCCAGAGAATCCATAAAATAGTTCTTTGCCAAGGTCCTACTCACGTGTGTTATGTTTCTTAACACAATAGGTAAATGTCCCAAGTCAACGGCTATTCTACGGAAGAAATCCATATCCTTTTCTTCAATGCGGAACCAGTCATCGCCCCAGTGCGAGAACTGTACAGGGTTAAACATATAATTGTTTAGCATCTCACTGTGGAAGTGGTTGTCACGCTGATGTATAATAGTATCATATAGTGCATACCATACAATCCAGAATCTATCGTAATCATTAGTTATCAATGTACGGTAGATGAATGACATCAGAAGTGTATCATGCACGTCGGTATTCAAGTAGCGGGTAAAGTATGTAAGCAGGCGGGGAATCTCTTCATTGGATGCACTGAGCAGAATGCGAGCCACCATGTATGAACTCGAATGTCTCTGTCCTATATATAGGTTCTTTCGCTTATCGTTTAAATCCCAAATATGAGATACGCGCTCCAAAGAAACATCCGCAATGTGTTTCAACTTCTCTGATTTCGGATAGACCGACAACAGGCACAACAGCGATTCGGCATCTTCATAGAGCAATGCTTCTATTTCACCACTTTTCGCTTTGTTCTCAATATATTCCCATACCAGAGCATACATTACAGCTTCGTGCTTATCCCATAGTTTTTGGTTGGCTATAACCTCAGCCACTACGTCGCAAGCCCGTTTCCCTGCTACCTCTTGTGATATCGAAGCGTATATGTATAGAATATGTTTACATCTGTCCACATACTGGGGTCTTCTATTCATGATAATCCCCACTACTTGTAGGCAAATATCATATTCCGACAGACTATTACCCACCATGTGATTAACATCCTCTAATGCATTGACCACAATGCCAACACAGTAGTCAAAATCATTAGCCGTTAATTGGTCTTCGAAATCACGAATAAGAACAGAACAAACTGTTGATGGAACGAATTCATCCCCAGGCAGCAGAAACAACCCTCCTTCACGGGTCTCTAATTGCTTCAGAATGTCCCTGCACACATCAAGTGATTTCAGTGGATTATCCTCATATTGATTTCCCTTTATCTTCTCAAATTCACCTTTAGCACGATATGTGGCCCACATCCTTAGCAACGAACCTGCCATCATAGCATTTGAGTTCTTTACCGTATCATCACTCATGACTTTCTGCTCTTCGTCCAAATGCGGGGTGAACAATGTTCCCTTTGCGCCGTTGAAATCAACTGCCTCTTGTTTCATTGATCGGATATCGCATCTGGAAATAATGAATTTCGTCAGGGGCTTCACATCCTCTGGCTCCAATTCAAGTTGTTCTTTCAACGAATCAACATTCTTATAAGCGCGTTCCAGTCGTTCTTGCCCTTCGGTATTTGTCGCACCAATGTATGTTGCCTGAATATTGAATAGAAGGGTCTCAAGATGCTGCTTTCGGTGTTTCAGAGCATTGGAGTTCTTTCGTTCCGTCAGCATATTCTGATTTCCATGGAATGCAAATTCTATCATGCCCGAATGAACCTCGCTGGTATATCGTGTGAGGTCGTATTTCAACAGCTGCAAATTGGAAGTCATAATGATTGCCTCATCAAAGAATTCGTCTGGATATGCGACGACCAGACTGGCAACAATGGATAATAATGATAAACTTTGTGAGTGGGTTATTATTTCCTGCAAATACTTCTTTACCTCGTCTGTACGTTTTTCTTTTACTGATTGAAGCAGATATCCTTCCAAGGCCATGTGGATACTTTCAAGTAAATGCGGTGCAGACATCCCAGAAGTACCACGATACAGGTTCCAAAGGGTCTGATTGCCTAACTTGGTAACGGTTGCCCCATCTGGCAGTATTAAATCAAGAGGCTCTACAATATCGCCATGCCATCGGGCTTTGGCATATTGGTTCACACATTTATCCACAAATTGGATAATGAAATCAAGTGTAATCTGAGGATGGAAGACAAGCATACTGCCAATACATGTTTGCAGCCCGCTGGCGGGAAAATAGGTGAGCATCAACCGTCGGTCACTCAACCCCCAAGCTTCTTCAGAATCGATATGGCTCGACCTGTTGCCCCATGGTTCATCCTTTTTATCCTCTTCCTGCTCACACCAGAACAAATCCATCAGAGCAAGCACTTCTTGAGGATATAATATATAGAGCGGTAATCCAGTATCACCTTCAGCCTTTACAATAAAAGAACAGAGTTCATAATAAGGGTCCAAGTGGCTTACCCACTTATTGATGATGACCTCATCTAGAATATTTTTGATTTCAGCAGGAATATATGAAAAATACTGTGCGGTGAGTTTACATGCACTCTCTTTCTTTTCGAAAAAGCAATCATCACCTTTCTTACGTATTTCAGCAACTTCCACATGTGGCTGCAAAGCAAGCAGTCCAGCTTTATGTAGAGTCTGCTTGTCACCATTTTGTATCCATGGGTAGTCAGTCAATATAGTATTGATAGCCCTCCCTTCTTGGGTGGCCAACACATCATGGTAAGTATAGATAAAGTCAACAACACAGTTCCATCCCGAGCCAATTGGTCGCATAACAGGATATTGCGCGCCCTGATAGGTAACGTATGTCAGTATCTCCTTGCAGTTAACAGGAAGTATTTTCAATAAGTATTTTCCCCATTGAAAATCATTAGCTGTCAGCGCTTCTTGATAATTATTAAAGAATGTATTAGCAAACGTTTTAGAGCGCAGTATCTCCGCAAAAACAGCAGTTAGCCACTTTTCACCCGTAAGCGTTCCATTAAAAACGGCATTAATAAATAGTGGCGCGCATTCCGAATCTTCATCTATCAGTTTTCCATACCATCGTTTGAAGGCATTTACCGATGAAAGACTCTCTCCTAAAGCTTGAGTAAATGCTTCAACATCCTTCTTCTCTTCCCAAATAGCACCAACTTGGTAATCTAACGCCCATTCCTGATAGATATCATGAGCAAAATAATAGCCCTTCCTATTATCATAGCAAACTATATCATCAAGCATTAAGGCAGCTATCGCATCTGTATCAAGGTCAGCCTTCTTAATATAGAATCCCTCGGTACTGAGTTTACGCCTTGCCATTTCTAACAAGCACTGCTCCCTTTTTTCTTGTTGAGAGAAAGAATAGTTTGCTTCCCCCCGTATTTTAGTTTCCCATACCCTGTTTCGGAATGCATCCAGCGTCAGATTACTACCAGCCACGACCTCCGTATATCTCGCCAAATAGAAGAGATTATGGATTCGGCTATATAAGTTATTATCTTGGGGTTTAGCAAGACTATTCCCTGCTAGGAAGTTTTCCAAAGACTCATCCGAAAGAAGCGGTACGTCAACGGATATAGTATTTAGCTCCAACGATGTTGTCAGCAGCTTAGAGAGCCTTCCAACGCTTGATTTTCTTGCAGTAAAAACCATCTGCCACCTGTCTTGCTGCATAGAGCCAATAAACAGGGTCAGTGGCATCTTGTTTCGTAAGTCCAGCAGCTTCTCAGCTGAGTCTATGACCACTATCTTTTTAGTTATGTCAGCATAGTACTGTCGAACTTGTCCCAATGAAAAAGTTTTTTCAAGATGGAACAATGTATTTACATCATCTGTATCAAATTGAGAGGCACTTAGCCATATAACTGGCACTTCTGGATGATGGTTAATATATGATTTGATGACAGCCGACTTGCCACATCCTCCTTCCCCTTGCAATATTACATGCTTTTCCTGAATGAGTAACCCTTCTAACTGGCTCTTTATGTCTTCCCGTTCTATGGTCAGTTCTTTGCCACCGTAATTAATTGAATCTTTAATGGTTTTTGAGTAGAGCAGGTTAGCATTTTTGATATATTCATCCAAGTGAATCAGGTCAACTTCAAGATCAAAAAACAGGTTATATATCAGCTCGTCTTGTGCAACGACATCCAATATATTGGCATCCATTATCCACTCAATGATCATGGAATTGGCTTTTGCCGTATCTTCCACATCCTTTTGTCGTGCTGTTTTCTCCTTCCCTTCAGGTGGGTTCCCGAACAAAAGATTGGTATAGACTATAATCTTGTTCTGCTTTGGATAGTGAGCATGTGCCCTCTCTATGGAGTGCTTTATCTGTCTTGTATGACTATCATCCAGTGTTTCGCCAGAAAAATACTTTGCCTGGAATCCAACAATCTCACTACCTTTTTCAATGGGGACGGTTTCATTTCCCGCATTATTGTAATAATAAGGCAATGATTCCTCGATTCCGTATCTTCTACGGAACAACATCCTGCATAGCGATTCGAAAGCTCCTTGCGGGTTTTCCGAATATTTTGCTTCAAAATTTTTCCATGTAGGGTATCTCATTCCTTAAAATTTTAGACCGTTACGACCAACTCTTTCCCTTCCCAATCCACCAGATAAGTAATCGCTGGTGAATGCATTCGTCCTACCATTTGCAGAAAGGTATCTTTTCTAAACTTGTACATCAGTTGGCGGCACTCTTCAATTTCATTCAAGTTAAATCCCAATACGGCTTGTGCAAACAATGCAACAGGCAGTTTCCTTATTCCAAGCCCTTTATAGAGTCCTTTCATTGCCACTTTTAATGCCCTCGTCCTCAAAAGCATATTGCAGACCTCGACATTGTGTTCTGCATAGACTTTATCCAATGCCAAGAACCCGTTATAACCCTTCTTTAAATCCTTGTTATCATACCCTACCATTACATGACATGACTCAGCCGTATATGTATCTGGAGTTTTAATCTGATAAATGAACCTTATCCTTTTATCATCAAACTCAAATGGATGCATCAAATGCACAACCTGTCGTTTTGTATCATCCAGCGGGTCATTATCCACTTTGCAAGGAGCCAGATTACACTGCGTACAGCAAGGTATTAAATTGAAAAAGTTCATTCCCAAGAAAGGATAATCGCATTTAGGCAGGAAATGGTCCAACTGCGGTTTTACAGTAACCTCACCTTTTTTACCCTGTTTCACCACACGATAGATATAAGCCCTTCCACAGTACGGACAGATTCTAATTCCCAACTTCTTAACAAAGTCATCTTTATCTAGCGGTTCTGCAAATATTGGTTTATCTCCATTGAAAGACCTCTTCACAAAAATTTCATGAATGATGGTGTTGAAGTCATCAACCACCATTCCATTTTTATACTTCAGCCGTTTCGCCTTTTCAACGGTAAGTCTATTAAAATGTTCCTTACTATCTTTAAGCACACGTTGGATTATAGCAATCTGTGCCTGCACATCTCCAATCAGAAGTTCATCCAGCAAAGGTTTCTTGGGATCACAGCATTCTTCAAGGAACTGACAAGTAAAACTCTTCGGGCTTGAACAGACTTTGAGCGTAAATGTCTTCATAGTTTTCGTTCCAACAGAACGCTTGAAAACGAACCCATCAGCACCATCCAAGAAACCCTTTATCTCCTCTCGCAATTTCTTCTTATATTTCTTCAGGTAATTGCTGGTCAGAGTATCTTTCTGACTATCATCAATCTTAATCTTGTACATGGTAACCAGAAAGTAGATAATTCACAATCAAAGGGTCACCTATCATACTCTGCACTTCTTCAGCGCCAAGAGTTTCCACAGACTCCCCTTTTTCGTTTTTTCCTGTCAACCATTCCTTGATACGTTGTGTAGCTACACCACCCAGTGCCGTATCTTCAAAAAAGAAGCTGTCATGAAGCATATCATAATAGTTAGCCCCAAATGTTTGGTTATCCACCACTCTTGGATTCCCCTTATCAAGATATAGCGTGTTCTGCGTCAATATATCCGTAAGAACAAAAGGAGAGTGTGTAGCAATAATAATGTTGATGCTCTTGATGATGTTGTTATCTAGATGACACCTTGAGATATAGTCTATCAGGTTCTTTACAAACTGCTTCTGATAGTCAGGATGGTAATACAACTCTGCCTCGTCAAAAACCAAATTGATATAGTTATATTGATGACAATTATTCGATGTTTTTACACTCTGGATATTTTTCAGATGGTAAAGGACATAGCTCATCGTGTATAACATCTGTCTCTCGCCGCTACTCATAGTCGATATGGTCATTGGCACTACTTGATTATCGCCCACAGAGTTTTTTTCTTTTTCCAGAACCAAGTCTATGTTGTAGAAAGCTGGAGGCAGCAATAATACTGCATCATCAAATGTCTCAACCCTTTTCCCTTTTACCAATGTGACTATATCAAATTCATCTTCATCCTTGTCATACACCAAATTTTCTGCATAGTTCATGCATTGCCGTATTTTCAGGTTGATATGAGAATCATATTCGGGATTGAGCAACCTATTCACAACCTCAGAAAAATTCTTTTTCCTTCTTTGAATCCATTCACCAATGAACTGTGAAAAGAATCCGTCATTATACTCCTTTAGGCTCTGCCTTAAAACCTCATCAATTCCCAACAGATCATAATAATCATCATATGTCATGCATATTTTGAAACTTTTGTATGACAAATACAACAAGACAAGGTCTTCCTTTGTCGTCGGTTTGAAGTTTTCCCTCTTATCGATAATCTCTTTCAAAGCATTAGTTTTCTCATGAAGTTTTTGTTTCCATACATTCGCAAATTCTTCGATTATTCTATCAAAATATGATTTCTTTATCTTTTCTTCCCAACTTTCATTATATTTGGCATCGATTTTCCTTTTGTAATTCCTGTTAATTTTATATCTGATAGCTTTCACACGATAGTCATCCAATATGGACGGTTCATTATGTGCCGTTCCTAGGACAGCTATGGCCGCTATTCTCTGTAATGCCAGTCCATTTTCTTTCTCAATATTTATACTACCTGCCTCTCTGAACGGGGTTATCACAATGGGTGATAGATAACCATCATTCTTATGGAACAGCCCTTCCACCCAGTTCCCATTGATTCTCACCTCCTTTTCTACTCCGTCTACCACTACAGTCGTTTTCTCCTTGTATTCCTTTTCATTCAGAGAATACAGACTGTAGTTATTGCTAATGGTATAGAAGAAATGGTCAAATCCAGCCAAATCACCTTTGCTTGATAATTTATTAGTAAAGAGTCCTTGCTTGTCCTGCTCGTAAAGGTATGTTTCATTTCCTCTGCATTTTACTTTATAGAGTTTTCCTCCAAGTTCATAGTACAGGTCAGCATTTAGGCCGTCGGCATATCTCAGGTGTCGTCCGTGCTTATTATCCATCTTTCCACCTAACACCGTTACAGAGTAATTGTTTATGAGTCTATAAAGAATATCCAGCAGGGTTGATTTACCTGCGCCATTCATTCCTACAAGACAACTAATCTCGATGTGCGGGTTTTTGTCATACAGGTCATATAATCTCTCTACTATTTCAGACCGAATTGGTAGTGTATATGGTTCATCCTCCTTTGGTTCAGAATAGTTCCCAAATGGATACCATCCTGCTTTAAGGTTTTTGTTAACGATTCGCCATTGAGTTTCATGCAACATGACACCTATAATCCTGAAGGATTTGTTATTTCTCAGTTCTTCCAACATATGTTTATCTATTTCTTTTATAGGATCAGGCTCATTTGCCATTATTTCCTCAATATGGTCATCCAAATAATCCGACATTCTTTTCATCTTAGATTTTAGACGTATTGATTCTTCCTCTTATACCGCTCCGACAATGCAAGCAGTTCCTTGAACATCCCAAGCCTTGGTTCTTTCAATTCTCCTGCATTCATCAGCTTACGTCCACGTTTCAGAAAATGGACGAGCAACTTTTCTTCTAGGGCATACTTGGATGGATTCCGATGATTAGTCTCAATGAAACCAACCACCTCCTTATATCTTGTCATCCATCGTTCTTCCTGTGTCATCGTTTCTCGTCACTATTCCCTACGGTTCTCCGTAGGGCCAGTTATCTTCTCATTCCCTCCATCTCACTCTCCACCATTTTCATCAACCTCGGCATCATCCCCTCGATCTTCCGACACTTGACCTTATTGAAATGGTAATCGATATCGTCTAAGAGTTCATTTGCCAACTCTTCTGGCATATCGCCAGCATAGCCTGTGGCTACGAGAGAGATAGCGGCAAGTTTGGGAGTGTCTTTCTCTGTTTTCAAATGCGATGCCATCAGTATGGTGGGCAGCATCTCGTACAGGATGTTGCAATAATGCAGCAGGTCTGAGAAATAATCATCATCTTGGAGGAAGGCATCAAGCATTTCCTCTTGGTATTGGCGAAGCAGAAGAAAAAATTTTTCCTTTCTCAGCTTGCTTTTAAAAAACTGTAGCTGTGTCATCGTCCAAAACATAGCATGTGACAACACGATCCTATCCTCAGATGAATGACAGTAGAATAGGCTGTCTTCCTCTTTTGGATTCATTTCCTTCAGTTTCGCCTCCATCTGGGAGAACCACTCCTTACGTTTTTCTCTCAGATCTTTATTATCCATCTTTGCCATTTCCGTATCAATGCTGTATCCTTAAAACCGACAATCGGCCATATCCCTATTGGAAGTTGCTCTCAAACCAATAGTTCCATGACCGACTTATCAGTAATACCGTTTATGCGAACATAGGTTCGCCCTCATCGTTCTTACATTTTTCGTCAAACATTGCGACGGTAGTAGTTCTTATACCACTCTGCAAATTTCCTCAATCCCTCTCTCAACGTTATCTTGGGCGTAAACCCGAAGTCACGTTCAAGGGCTGTGGCATCGGCATAGGTGGTTGGTACATCACCGGGCTGCATGGGAACAAGCTGCTTGTGTGCCTCGAAGTCGAAGTCTGCGGGAAGAACACCAGCACGAACTAGTTCCTCTTGCAGGATGTTCACGAAATCCAGTAGGTTCTCTGGCTGGCCACCTCCGATGTTATAGACGGCATAGGGAGGGATAGGCAAGCCGTCTTCACCCTTCTTACGCTCTGGAGCGCCTTGCATCACGCGATACACACCCTCTACGATGTCATCGACATACGTAAAGTCACGACGGCAGTTGCCGTAGTTAAATATCTGAATGGTCTCGCCTTTCAGCAGTTTGTTGGTAAAGCCGAAGTATGCCATATCAGGACGACCAGCAGGTCCATATACAGTAAAGAAGCGTAAACCCGTAGTTGGTATGTCATATAACTTTGAATAACAATGGGCAAACAGTTCATTGCTCTTCTTGGTAGCTGCATATAGTGACACAGGATTATCCACCCTGTCATCTGTCGAGAATGGCACTTTCTTGTTACCACCATATACAGAACTTGAAGAAGCATATACCAAATGTTCCACTGGGTTATGTCTGCAAGCTTCCAGTATATTATAGAAGCCAATCATGTTGCTCTGAATATAGGCATCAGGATTCGTGATGCTATAACGCACACCAGCCTGGGCAGCTAGGTTCACCACCACATCAAAGTGGTACTTCTCGAACAAGCCATCAATCAGAGCCTTGTCAGCCAAATCACCCTTTACAAACTCATAGTTCAACGTGGAGGGTTTAGCCTTCTCAATCTCACTGAGTCGATAATCTTTCAGTGTCGGGTCATAATAATCATTCAGATTATCCAAGCCCACAATGGTACCTTCGCTCATTTCCTTAAATAAGCGTAGTACCAAATTCGACCCAATGAAACCAGCAACACCAGTTACAAATATCGTCTTATTATCTAAGAGAATCGTTTGCATACTCTTTATTGCGTCCCCATTGAGGTATAAACAAGTATGAGCAGAATTGCCAAATAGCTTTCAAAAGGGTCTTCATCCAATGATATTTTCTTTAATAGTGTCAACGATGTACTTCACATCATCATCGCTAACATAAGGACCGGCTGGCAAGCACATTCCCACTTTGAAGATCTCCTCACTCACACCATTCACATATGCAGGAGCATCCTTATAGCAAGGTTGTTTGTGCATGGGTTTCCATACAGGACGTGCTTCAATCTGTGCCTTATCGAGAGCCACACGCAAGGCTTCTACGTTGGCATTTGGTTCGCAGTCGGTATGAGCAGACTCTGCTGCATGGATAACACCAGCAGCACCACCTACTGCACCAGTCACGATAGTCTTATAGGCATCTTCCTGCCCTTTTACCTTCACATTCTCATCGATAGTGATAGTGCAAAGCCAGTAGTTAGAGTCATAATCACCGGTTGTGGGCTGAGAATGAACTGTCACACCCTTTACACCTGCCAACAACTCTTCGTACATCTTCTGCACATGCTTGTGATGTGCAATATGGTCGTTAACCACTGTCATCTGACCACGACCTATACCAGCACAGATATTACTCATACGGTAGTTATAACCTATCTTTTCATGCTGATAGTAGGGATAACTCTCACGATACTGCGTGGCATACATCATAATCTCGCGCCACTCATCTTCGTTCTCGGTGATTAAAGCACCACCACCAGAGGTCGTAATCATCTTGTTACCGTTGAACGACAGCACGCCATACTTACCAAACGTACCCAGCACCTGTCCCTTAAACTTAGAACCGAATCCCTCAGCAGCATCCTCTACCACAGGAATACCATATTTATCAGCGATAGCCATAATCTGGTCAATCTTGTAGGGCATGCCGTACAGAGCCACAGGCACGATAGCCTTCGGGTACTTACCCGTCTTCTCCTTGCGGTCGATAATCGCCTTCTCCAGTAGTTCCGGATCCATGTTCCATGTTTCCTTTTCTGAATCAATAAATACCGGTGTCGCACCAAGATACGTAATCGGATGACTCGATGCACAGAACGTAAACGACTGTACACACACTTCATCGCCTCGGCCAACACCACATGCCAACAACGACAAATGTACCGCTGCAGTTCCAGCAGAAAGAGCCACCACTCGTTTATTTTGACCAACAAACTCTTCAAGATCTTTTTCAAAGCCGTTAACATTAGGGCCTAGAGGCACTACCCAGTTCGTATCAAAAGCCTCTTTTACATACTTCTGTTCCACTCCGTCCTCACTCATATGAGCAAGACAAAGGTATATTCTTTTTCTTTCCATATTCGAATAATATTGTATTTAATTTGTCTTATATTATTTCACCATTATATTCCATTTTCTTTCCAAAAACGGTACACAATATCATCTGGAAGTCCTTCGCAAACGAATAGTGATCCAGATAATACAGGTTCAGGCGCACCTTATCAGGATAGATAACCGTATCATTATACTCCACGGCTATTTCTTGCATTTCGCGCTTGTCGCCCTCAGCTTGCTTCTTAGCCACATAGTCCGAAATCATCTCGTCTTCTAAGCGGTACTTCAAGGTAGCCGGCCCGGTAATGCCTGGGCGCAATTTCAATACTCGTCGATCATCACCCTGAAGTTGGTCCGCATATCCAGGCACATCAGGCCTAGGCCCTACAAAACTCATATTACCAATGAGCACATCCCACAACCCGGGTAGCTCATCCAGCTTATAATGCCTCAACTTAGCCCCTAATGGCGTGATACGGCTATCACCAGCCACCGATACCGTGCTGCCATTATGCTTCACGGTCATCGTCCTAAACTTATGACAGTCAAACAACTTTCCACCCTTGCCAACACGTTTCTGCACAAAGAACGCAGGTCCTCCAGGCATCTTCACCTTCACCAGTATCGCTACTATCAGCAACACCGGCCAAAGGAATATCAGCCCTATCAGCGAGACCACTCTATCGAATATCCATTTCAATAACATATCTCAATTATTCTGGCAATACTTACAATAGTACCGATTAAACTCCTCAAAGTTTATATTCACAATTTCACAGAAATCTTTCATCTTCAGATTCTTATTCTGGGTCTTCATGGCTTTAAATTTCTTAGCAGAATCTGCATAGTTCTCCACCATCAGCTTCTTGGGGCGTACCATACTCTTATTCTTACGAAGGTTCCCGAACCAATTCAGGATGCCTTTACCTCTATACCTAAACCATGAGAACAATAGTTGATACATTCGTACTTTCAATCCAATCACACGGATATCATTATATAGTGCGCCCTTATATTCTGTTAGCGAATCATCTATAGCCTGCCGAGGCGTTGTATCTTCTGATGCCTGGGAATTTCGCATATAGATTTCATAATATTGTGGTGGTAACATATTATACTGACCACTATTAGTATATTCTACTACTTTATTATAAACCGTCTGAGCCTCCTTGATTTTCGATTTCACATATCCATAGAACACACTTTTATGAATCCAAGTGATAAATATCTGCCATAGTATGGGGATAGATACAGTTACACATACAATGAGACCAATATTTTCTACCATCGCCTTTTCAATATCATAGCAGTTATATACCCAAAACTTCCATCTGATTAAAGAAAAGAATCCAACGATAGACAAGATATAAAACACCACATATTTCCACTTCTTGAACACCACCCATTGGAGCAAAAACAGAGTAATTATGAAATAGATGCAAGTGTAAGCCAGTTCCAGTTGTAACAGAGACAAGGCATCTGCACCCCCAGATTCCTTCACGCCCTGTTCATATCCACAAAACATCAACAGAAAAGCTATAACAAAAAGTCCTATCAATGATTTCTTCGAAAGTTCAGCTTGCAGTTTCTCTCCCTTTTTGGTATTAGCAACAAGCACGGCCTTCTTAAATTCCTTGTCATCTTTCATGCCAAGACCATCTAGAGCCCTTTCAAACTTCTTTGCATCCTCAGGGTTCCAGATTTTACTTGTGAGATATTCGCTCAGACTCATCGTAAAATAGACAGCCCCTACGAATTCCAAGAAAGAACTATAGTCCGATACCATCTTCCGACTCGTTATCTAAGTTATACAACTCACGCAATTCTTCTTGCACCTGCACATTCACCACCTTTCCCTTGTCTGCAGCCACATTAGTTGCATTCTCATCATCAGCCATCCAACAAGCCGTATAGAAAGGATAGTCGGCCCCCTTCGAAGCATTGTTTCTCCAGTTCAAGGGACGTAGATTTCTCAAATCATCAATCTGCTCTGCTGAAATATCAGCTCTCAGTTTCAATTTCGATGCTGGATAGATATGATCTATCTCCCACCCGAATACACTATTACGGTCGCCAAAATCCTCATAGAGAATAAAGGCTCCACAAGCATCTTTGCGCACCTGCTCTGATGGGTACTTGTCATCAACAACACCCTTATTCCATATAGCGCGTTTTAACTCTTCTGTTATTTCCATAATCTAAAAACGCTTACCTTTCATCACTCCCCTCTCACAGCACTCCTTATTCCATTATACATGACATAAGGAAAGAATCGCAATGAATCTAACGGGAATATCCTTGCATGACGTATCAAATCCCCACACCTGCGTCCCATCGAGTACACCTTGCTTACTACATACAGGCGACTAAACCATGAATCATGATCCATTAACCATGAACCTCGATTATGCCCCATGTTTCCAACTTCAAGAATAAATGCACATATCTTATCAGCCTTTCGCTTCCATTTTTCATCAGCAGAATAGAAAGGCATTGCCTCCGAAGGCATTCCTAGATAATCAACAGCAAAGGCAGCAAATGCCCGCCATTCACTCATCAATCCCATTTTCCGGATTCGTGATTCCAATAATACGCGATTTAGCGAATCCTTATATGTCCAAAGCAGCCTGCACCAGTCACAAACCTGTCTCAATCCTAATCCTTCCTTAAAGAAATGTTGTAGCATATGCGTAAACACATAAATCACATCTTCGTCAGCACTAGGTAGAAACACCTGCGTATTGCCATTCATCCAAGACCGGACCCTTCCTTCAAAGAAAATCGCCCTCTTAATCTCATCAAGTCCTTTTTCTATTTTTGATGACAATCCGCTATACAAAGTCCCATGCAGTTCCACCACAAAGCTGTTGATAGTCATCCCCAAATGCATCTCTCTGACATACTCCTTTTCAACTTCTGAAGCAATCGGTACTAACAACTCATTTGCTCGATTATAGTTGTCCTCATTCAGAAACAGGTCAACATCACCGCAACATCTCCAAAGAGGCCGCTCATAACATTGAGCAATGCCTTGCCCCTTCACAAGAATAGTATATACATCTTGATGCCTCAGTTTTTCGATCAGCCCAGATATGAACTTATTCATCGCCAGGTTTCGCTGTTCAAGTATCTGTACCTCCCCTATCCACTGCAACAGCAGCCCCTGAGGAGGTTTTACATTATAATGCTCAATACCCGCCAATACGAGTCCTACCACAGACTGTTCTTCTGACAACTGATAAACTTCTCCCCAATCTACAGAATCCACAGATTCAAGATTCTGAAAATCCGTAGATTCGACATCAGCCCACAGTCCAGCCCTTACTAACGCAAAGAATGCATTTATGGAAGATTCGTGCCAATTCAAACCCATTCGTGTTTACTCGAAAAAATTAACTTTAAGGTTATCGCTATGGTCTATCTTTTCACAAACGGTAACTTCAGTATGCCCACAAGACTTCCCCATCCATACGAGAAGTGCAGGACAAAAAAAGTAGCCAGCAGGTAAAAGAAGTTCAAATGCTTCTCTACTGCAAGCTTTGCACTTATAAAAGATAACAAACCTATATATGCCAGTAATGAAGCTACTGATACTAATGCAAATGGCCACCAAACAAATGACAATAAAACAGGTACGATGAGCGAGAGCACAAAGAGCAAAGGAATAAAATGTCGTATAGATAACGATGAGAAGAACTTAGTGTAATACACGGTCAATATATTCCACTTGCCATTACCATAGTTATTCTTTGCCAAGGCCTTCCATGTCTCTCGAGCAAGATAGGTACAGTATGTATCAGGAAGAATATATATCTTACCTCCGCCACGAAGAATGCGCTTATTAAGTTCAATGTCCTGATTGCGCACCAATCGCACATCGTACTTGCCGTACTTCTCAAACACCTCTTTAGGCCAGCAACCAAAAGGTACCGTCTCGACCTCCTGTTCATGGTCAATGCCCGTTCTAAAGGTTGAGTTACCTACACCAAACTTATTACCCAACACTTCGCGTATCGCAAGAGTCTTGGGGGTCTTATTCAGAACATCCGTCTTACAGACTGTTCCGACATTATCCGCATGTAACCGCTTTTGACCATTTACCAGCACTGAGAAATAATCCGGCTGATAAGAGGCGTGTGCATCCAAGCGAATAATGATGTCGCCTTTGGCTGCATCAATACCCCTGTTCATAGCATACGGTACAATTTTATCAGGATTATCAATAAGTCTGATAAATGGGTATTGGGTTGCGTATTCGTTTACGACCTCCCTTGTATTATCTTTACTCATTCCATCTACCAACAGGATTTCCAAATCATCCTTTGGAAAATCCTGCTTTAAGATGGAGTCAAGGAATTGCCCTATATATTTTTCTTCATTATATATCGGGCATATTACAGATAAAGTCATCGAATTTTTATTAGTAACTACGTTTATAGTTTAGATATGTTCTTCTACTCCTCGGAAATGAACATTCAGCTCATGGAGATGTTCCAAGAGAGTTCCAAGAGGTGTACCTTCTGTCATCTTAGCAAAAGCGTTCACATCTTTTGGGAAGCACTTGCCGCCATATCCAAATTTACCATCGGGTCCTGGTACGTAAGTATGTGTATCATTGATGTAACCTGACAGCAAAACGCCTGTATGCACCTTGCGCCAATCAGCACCCATCTGCTCACAATACTCACGACAAGCGTTGAAGTAGGTTACCTTATAAGCGCCAAACACGTTATGCATGTACTTGGTAAGCTCTGCCTCCAGGGGAGACATTACGGTAAACTTCTTACCAACAAAAATCTTGGTGAGCAGTTCATGGGCACCAGTAAACACCATCGTCTGCTTCTTGAAGTCCTCAATAAAGGTGCGCTCAGTCAAGAACTCAGGCATATAGCACACCTGATGGCCGGTCTCCTTTGAAAGACGGTCACTAGTACCAGGGAGGATAGTTGTACGGACGAACACTGGAACATCAGGAAGGTTTGTGATGAGTTCCTTCATCAGTGTCAAATCCTGCGTACCATCATCTTCGGTAGGAACATGAATTTGCAGGAATGCAATATCAATGTTACTCAAATCATCATTATAACCCTTATAAGGATCGCTGATGAATAGTTTACATTCAGGGTTGTTGTGTTCCAACCAATCTTTGAGGGCTCCACCTACGAAGCCACATCCAATAATTCCAACGTTAATCATTATATACAAATAATTAATTAAATAACACTATCAAAAAACTTAAAAAGGCTCACTAACTGTTCATCATTTTGATGCTGACTATTATTTGAATGAGTAAGAGCTGACCCGTTATGGAGATACTGATATATACTGTCAAAAGAATGATCTTTCTTTTGACCTAATACATATCTTTTTATTGTATGGTTTCTTAAACCACAAAACCAGAACCAGATATCATCTGCATGCGGGCAAAATTTCATATACAAATCTTTATTTAAAACATCGCTATGTAATGCGCCACATGGATATAGCACACCTCCTACACCTACTGGGAAAAGTAGTTCGCCGCTAGTTCCATTTACAAAAGGTTTCAAAATGCTATCCTCCCATTCACTATACTTTTGTGGTAATCCATTCAATATTATTGGCTTTCGAGCTGCTCTACAAATAATATCATGCGGGTGCTTTAAATGTTCGTCAAATAGCACTTTAACAGCATCTCTTGAATAAATCATATCATCATCAAATGTTATAATAACACTATTTGGATAATTAGATAGAGTAGGTATAAGCTTCTTATATGATTTAATATCATTACAATAACATATTTCTACGCCATTATCCTTCAGACCATATAACTTCTTGGGGATATTATTATCATTCCATTCATCTTCTGCCAACCATAAAATAATACGACTAGGCTGGCGTTTTTGACGTAATAGAGAAATAATAGTATAATAGACAACATTGTTCTTGACCCTTCTGCCATAACTTGTTAATGAAACAATCACATCTTCGGCTGAAGGACCTGATAATGAATGAACACGAATCATGTGCATGTCCACGCCCCACTTATACAAAAAACCTTTAATAGCATCTAATCCTAAAAAAATCTTTCTAATAATATTCATATGGAGGTCCTTTCTTACTTAATTGTCTATTTTTAAGGAGTTATTACTATTTGAAATTAATAGTACCTGAACAAATTCAATACCGTCTCTTGAACTGATAATTCAATACGGATACAGATATTCATTAAGGTTCTTTTCAATATAGTCTATCTCTTTTCTAAATCCAGATTCCTTTTCCCACTTCCTTGTATTCTTAATAGAAATCTCAGGTGTAAATATCTTTTTTTTCATAGAATGATGCTGATTACTTAGACCTGCAAAGTTAATTAATTTATTACTTGTTTCATCATATTTATAAATTAAATCCTCAAAATGGATAAGCATAGTATTGTCACATGGTTCATCTGTCTTTCTATGCTCTCTCAAAATTTTGAACCATTTACAGAAATCTTCAACTGAGTATGGTTGAGCATGATAATACGGTAA
>Ga0256407_10005605_pt1 | contig 19980 bp, 14 predicted proteins | sample RumenRJG_04DNA_FD_193489 | JGI IMG/M metagenome (GOLD analysis project Ga0256407, IMG submission 193489) | Bovine rumen microbial communities from Lethbridge, Alberta, Canada - RJG_04 | ecosystem: Host-associated > Mammals > Digestive system > Stomach > Rumen | place: Canada: Alberta... | reverse complement strand
TTGGCGATAGAGACTGCAGGGAAGATATGGCCTCCTGTGCCTCCGCCGCTGATGATGACTCTTAATTCTTTCTCCATGTCGCCTATTTCTTATTTTCCGCAAAAGTAATCAAAAAAAATGTCTTTTGATCATTTTTGTTCTACTTTATTTTGTTTCTTCTGTACCAAATGACTATTTATTATACATTTGTTTCCTTATCTTCGGTCGCTGCATTGTCTGGCCCGATGGCGCTTTTTTGAAGTTCAGGCTTCTTTTTTGCAGAGCGGCTGACACTGAGAATGGCACCTAAGTAGATGCAGTTGATGATCGTGGACGTACCACCTTTACTGATGAGCGGCAGCGGCTGACCTGTCACAGGAACGAGTCCCACGGCAACACACATGTTGAACAGTGCCTGCGTGACCAGTAGCAGAGCGAGCCCCATGGCAAGGAAGGCAGGGAAATTGTTCTCGCATCGACTGGCGATACGGCCTGTTCGGAAGAGCAGGATGATATAGAGCATCGCCACAAACGCGGCGCCCTCTATGCCTAACTCTTCGATGATGATGGCATAGATGAAGTCGGAGAAGGCTTGGGAAAGGAAGTCGCGCTCCACAGAATTACCCGGTCCTTTGCCAATAACGTTACTGGAAGCAATGGCGATATTGGCGTGGGCTGTCTGAGCGTCTTTGTCGAGATCGACTTTCTCTGGCGGTATTTCTTCATGGTCACTGAACTTGTCGATGCGCGATTTCCATGTGTCGAATCGGTGAAGCATGCCTCCATTCTTGGTCTTTACCGGCTTTTTGCCATCTACTTGTTCCGTGAGCTGCCCCTCAGGGGAGTTTTCTTCGTTGTCGTGCCCAAAGATCATGACCATAGAAAACACTAAAACGATAACCAGTACAACACTTCCGATGAGCTTTCCAAGCTGTTGGGCAGGTACACGGCCAATGATCATCATGAAGAAGATGACGGAACACAATAGGGCTGCGGTGGAGAGATTCTCCACCATGATGAATGGGGTGATGAAGGCACAAACCACCAAGATGTAGGGCATGGCATGGCGGTCAGCGCCACGCTCGGTCTGCATGGCACTTAACACTTGGGCCGTTGCGAGTACCAATGTGCCTTTGGCAATCTCAGATGGTTGAAACTGCAAGCCGAAAATCGAGAGCCATCGCTGTGCGTCATTGGTGGAGTGACCGGCGAAATCTACCCAGATGAGGGTCACAAACGAGATGAACAGCAGGATCGGCGTGGCAATCTTGAAGTACTTGCACTTGATGTTAAGGGTGACGAGAGCCAGGAACACACCGAGCCCAAGCAGCCCTATGTGCTTGATGATAGGCGCGACATAGCTGCCTCCTTTGTAGGTCAGCTCGGAAGAGGCCGAGAAGACCTCTACGATGCTGATGAGACAAAGGAAGAAAAACACCATCCAGATGACTTTGTCACCCTTGAATATGTTTCCAAATTTTTTGTTGTCCACTTGTTATCTTTATTGAAGGGCCGGGTGAATATTCCTCCGGCCCATTTGCTTTACAGGCTTCTGACTTGTTGCTTGAACTGTTCGCCGCGGTCCTCCATGTTATGGAAGAGGTCGAAACTGGCGCAACAGGGCGAAAGCAAAACGGTGTCGCCGGGACGGGCCATGTCGTAACATGCCTTTACGCAGTCCTTCATGTTGTGCGTGTCGCGTACGGGAATGCCCAGCGGATCGAAGAAGTTGTGGAGCTTCGTATTGTCGGCACCGAGATAAACCAGTCCCACGCACTTCTGCTGAACCAACTCTTTGATGGCGTTGTAGTCGTTGCCTTTGTCCTTACCGCCAAGGATGAGGATGATAGGTGTGCGCATGCTCTCCAACGCATACCAGCAAGCATCGACATTGGTGGCCTTGGAGTCGTTGACATAGTGCACGCCAGCCACGTCGCAAACCTTTTCCAGGCGGTGCTCCACACCCGGGAAGTCGCTCAGACTCTTGCGGATGATCTCTTTCTTGATGCCGCTGATGTTGGATGCCAAACCAGCAGCGAGAGAGTTATAGATGTTGTGCTTACCGGTCAGCGAGAGTTCCTCCTGCTCCATATTGAATGGAGTGGGGTACTCAAGTTTGTATTGTCCTTCCTCGATATAGGCGATACTCCCCTTCTCTTTCAGTTCTGAGAATGGACACTGCACGGCCTTGATGTCGTATTTGTCGAGTTGCTTCTTGATGACAGGATCGTCATTCCAATAGATGAAGTAGTCTTCCTCTGTCTGGTTTTGGATGATGCGCATCTTGGCATCGACATAGTTTTGGAACTTGAAGTCGTAGCGGTCGAGGTGATCGGGCGTGATGTTGAGCAGGATGGCGATGTTGGCACGGAAGTCGTACATGTTGTCGAGCTGGAAAGAACTCAGTTCGATGATATAGTACTCGTGCGGTTCCTCTGCCACCTGCAGAGCAAGGCTCTTACCGATATTTCCGGCCAGTCCCACGTCGTATCCGGCACTCTTGAAGATGTGATAGATAAGCGAGGTGGTGGTCGTCTTGCCGTTGCTGCCTGTAATACAGATCATCTTGGCATGAGTATATCGTCCTGCGAACTCAATCTCGCTGATGATATGTGTGTGCTGAGCCATCAGTTTCTGCACCATAGGAGCCTCTTTTGGGATGCCTGGGCTCTTGATGACCTCATCGGCATTCAGGATTTTCTCCTCGGTGTGATGACCTTCTTCCCATTCGATCTGATGGTCGTCAAGCAGTTTCTTGTACTTGTCCTTGATCGAAGAAGTGTCAGATACGAAAACATCGAAACCTTCTTTCTTTGCCAGCACGGCAGCTCCTGCACCGCTCTCGCCGGCTCCTAATATAACGATTCTTTTCATTGCTGAACTACGTTTTTACTCTTTCGAGGTTTTTATCTTATTTGTTTGCAGCACTGCTGTCAGTGTTTGACAGCAGTGCTTTTTGTTTTTTACAGGTCAGACTGTTCTTTTGGGGCTACACCTTATTATATATATAGAAGTGCCGGACCGCTTATATCATAGTTTCGGCTCGCCTTTTTTGAGCAGTCTTCCTTATCTTATCTTAAGCGTGATAATGGTCAGAGCCGCCAAGATGATGGTGATGATCCAGAAGCGGATCGTGATCTTTGACTCATGCTTGGGCGAGTGGGGACTCGTGATCAGGTATTTGCAGTCGGGGTCAAGCTGCTCGTCTGTCACACGGAAGTTGTCGTGGATAGGTGTGCGCTTGAAGATACGCTGCTTCACGCCACGCCGCTTGCCAAGCTTATAGTACCATACCTGGCAGATGACGCTGAGGCTTTCGACGAAGAAAATACCGCAGAGGATCGGCAACAACAGCTCTTTGTGGATGATCACAGCGCATACGCCGATGATGCCACCAATGGTCAGTGAGCCTGTGTCGCCCATGAATACCTGGGCAGGGTAGGCGTTGTACCAAAGGAAACCGATGAGCGCTCCGACAAAAGCACACATGAAGACCACCAGCTCTTGCGAGCCTGGGATATACATGATGTTGAGGTAGGCGGCAAATTGAATGTGTGAACTCACATAAGCCAAGATGCCTAACGCCACGCCTATGATGGCTGAGTTGCCGGCGCACATGCCGTCCATACCGTCATTAAGGTTGGCGCCGTTGCTCACAGCGGTGACGACTAAGATCGTCATAACTACGAAGAGAATCCAACCGGCCGCTGTCTTATACTTACCACAGAAAGACATCACCGATGAGTAGTCGAGATTGTGGCCTTTGACAAACGGTATTGTCGTCTTCAGTGTCTTGCGTGCTTCGGTGCGGTGCTTGACGACGACCTCCTGACCTTGGTGCTGGAGCACGATGTTCTCATTGGATTTCACGTCGGGCGAAGCCCAGAGCACGAGTCCCACAATCAGTCCTATGCCCACTTGTCCTACGATCTTGTACTTACCTTTCAGTCCTTCCTTGTTGCGATGGAAGATCTTGATGTAGTCGTCCATGCCGCCGAGGAAGCCCAGCCACACAGTGGTGATGAGCATCAAAATCAGATAGATGTTACGCAGACGGCCTAACAGCAGTACTGGAATGAGAATGCTGACGATGATGATCACGCCACCCATTGAGGGCACTCCTATCTTGTTGACGCCAAAGGGATCGATCTTGGCATCGCGCTGCGTCTCGGTGATCTGTTTACTCTTTAAGTATTTGATGAACGTCTCACCAAACCATGCCGAGATGACCAGTGAGAGAATCAGAGCCAGCAACGCACGGAAGGAGATATATCCCCAGATGCGTGCGCCGGAAATACCGAACTGCTCCAGAAAACGAAAGAGATAATATAGCATGTCTTAGCTCTTTATGTTTATAGTCTTAACTCTTATTATTTATAGTCTTAGCATCTGTCATTTATCACAACTGGTGGCGGTGTCCTGTGAAGAGCTATTGAGACCGAAGATCTCGCGCAATACTTCATGATCGTCGAAGTGATGCTTGACACCTTTAATCTCTTGATAGTTCTCATGTCCCTTACCTGCGACGAGAATCACATCGCCTTTTTGTGCCATCATACATGCAGTCTTGATAGCCTCTTTGCGGTCGACGATACTGATGACCTTTTGCATCTGTTGCGCATTCAGTCCGGCGAGCATGTCATCGATGATAGCCTGGGGATCCTCGAAGCGGGGATTGTCGCTGGTGATAATCACTTTGTCGCTCTGCTTGACGGCTTCCTGAGCCATGAGCGGGCGCTTGCCATGATCACGGTTACCGCCTGCGCCACATACAGTGATGACGTGTCCTTTGCCGTTGAGTACCTCGTGGATGGCACCCAACACGTTTTGCAGAGCGTCAGGAGTGTGGGCATAGTCGACGATGGCCGTAAAGCCTTTGGGCGACTGGATGGGTTCCAGACGTCCGCTGACGCTGTGGAGCGTGCTCAAGATCACGAGAATCTCTTCTGGATCTTTACCCAGCATGCGTGCGGCGGCATATACAGCCAACAGATTGCTGACGTTGAATTTACCAATGAACTGCACGCCGACCTCGTGTCCGTCAATATCGAGATACATTCCAGCGAAGTGCATCTCGATGATACGGGCGCGGAAGTCAGCCATCTGTCGGATGGAGTAGGTTTTCACCGTAGCCTTTGTGTTCTGCACCATGATCATGCCGTTTTTGTCATCGGCATTGGTAATGGCGAAAGCAGACTTGGGCAGTCCGTCGAAGAAAGCCTTCTTGGCATTGCGATAGTTCTCAAAGGTCTTGTGATAATCGAGGTGATCGCGAGTGAGGTTTGTGAAGATGCCGCCTGTGAATTTCAGTCCGCCGATACGTTTCTGAGCGATGGCGTGGCTGGAGCACTCCATGAAGGCATACTCACATCCTGCGTCTACCATCTTGCCCAAGAGCATGTTCAGTTCGATGGGATCCGGTGTGGTATGGTCAGCCGGAATGGCTTCGCCGTCGATATAGTTGACGACTGTAGAGAGCAGACCGCACTTATATCCCATCTTGCGGAACATATTATATAATAAGGTGGCGATGGTTGTCTTTCCGTTCGTACCGGTCACGCCGACAAGTTTGAGCTTCTTCGACGGGTCTCCATAGAAGAGCGTAGCCACATGACCGACAGCATCTTCGGTAGAAGGCACCTGAATGTAGGTGACGCCTTCGGCTTTCTCTTCCGGCAGGTCTTCGCAGAGCACGGCACTGGCACCTTGCTCAATGGCCTTTGGGATGAAACGGTGGCCGTCTACCTGAGTGCCTTTCATGGCAACGAACAGATGACCATCCTTGACTTGGCGCGAGTCTATGTCCACGCCGGTGATGTCGGCATCCACGCCCCCAATGACAGAGGTGGGCTTGATGCCCTTGAGAAGCTCTTGTAGTTTCATTTCTTTCTATATTATTCTTTATATTTTATTTCTATCAGTTTTGTTCTTGTCTATATATTTTTCCGGTCAATTCAGAGATAAGTAGCCGGTCAGATCAGAGTCAAACGTGTCGAAGACTGTGCTGTGCCTTGTTCTTTTCTACTCCAAGGTCAGCGTACACGTCTCGCGTCGGTGGATATATTGTCCTGGCGGGAGGCTTTGCTTGACGACCTTTCCACGTCCGATGATGCGGCATCTCACGCCCCGTTGCTCCATGAGATAGACAGCGTCGCGTGCTCCCATGCCCATGACGTTGGGTACATGTTTGGTACTTGGCACACCCTGATGGACAAGATCCACGTAGTGGGTGCCGCTCTTGGCCTGTCCCCACAGTGCGCTTGTGTTGGCGATGTTGGCGATATAGTTGCGCTTGGTCTTGATTCCCAACTGCGAGAGCACGAAGTCGGCAGAGAGAATATTGCCGTTTTTCACCTGCGGGACGAAGACGGAAGCCGAGTCGCGTGCCTGTCTGACATCGCGTCCCTCGCTCTGTGCCATGATGCCCTCGGCGATATGATGGAAGACCACACCGCTCATGCCGCCACCCGAAGCAGGCAGTCCACCTTTCTGTATGCAGACGATACAGCTGTATTTCGGGTTGTCGGCGGGGAAGTAACCGGCAAACGACAGCAAGTAGTGTGTCATTCCGCTCTTGTAGCCTACTGAGCCTTTAGAGATCTGGGCGGTACCGGTCTTGCCGGCTACCTTAAAAGATGTCGATCCGGCTTTCTTCCCGAGTCCCTCGCTGACCACATGTTCCAGCATCACCTGCATCTTTTTGATGACAGCGGGCGAAGCGATTTGTGTATGCCCTTTGACCACTTGCGGCGGATATTCGGTGACTTCGCCGTTTTGAATGGATGCCTTGACAAATCGCGGTTGCATCATACATCCGTTGTTGGCGATGGCGTTGTAAAATGCCAGCGTGGAGATCGGCGGCACCTGCGACTCATATCCTATGCTCATCCACGGCAGGGCAGTGTTGCTCCAGTTGAGCCACTCGCCGCGTTTGTTCTTCTTTGGCATACGAATCTTAGCCGGACTGGCACCCACAATAGGGATGTGTAGATCCGAGGCAATGCCGGACCGGTAGACACCGCGCACGAATTTTTCCGGATCATTGTGGTAGTACTCGTCGATGATTCGGCTCACGCCGATGTTAGAGCTCACGCGCAGTGTGGTGGCCATGTTCATGACACCATATCCACCGCGCCGCCAGTTGTGGTCTTTCATCTCCCGTCCATACATTGGCCAGACGCCGTTGCCTGTGTCCACGATTTTGCTTGTGTCGCACATACCGTCCTGCAAAGCTGTCATGACACTGACGGGCTTGAAGACCGATCCCGGCTCCATGAGGTCGCTGACGGCGTGGTTCTTGATCTCCTTATAGATGATCTGTCCGTTGGGTCCGTAGCATTTGTCGATGTTGACGATGGCTTTGATGTCGCCCGTCTTCACCTCCATGACGATCGCCACGCCCACGTCGCCGTTGACTTCCGGCTGTTTGAGTTCTTCGATGACGGCTCTCTCAGCCAAGTCCTGAATGCCTACGTCGATGGTCGTGATGATGTCGCAGCCGTTGACAGGCTCTTTGTCGATGATGTCGAGATACTTGTTGAGCACCTTGCGGCGATGTCCGACACCATTGGTACCACGAAGCAGTTTGTCGAACGACAGCTCCAGACCACAGCGCGGCAGGCGTCCGCCGTCCTTCAGTGCATACATATCGCCCACTGTTCGCTCTGCTAGCGTACCGAAAGGATTCTCGCGTGAGTTCAGCTCCTCGCAGTGGAAGCCACTTTGGAACTTTGTCAGGTTGAATACCGGCAACTTCAACACTTCTGAGTAAGTGTTGTAATTGATGCGGTAAGGCCACACCGGCCAGTGCCGACTCATCTTTTTTCGTCCCTTGTCGAGGTTGGCCTTGAACTCAGCCGGACTTTGTTCCGGGAATATCTCGTGCAGCCCTTTGCAGATCAGTTTTTCCTTAGCGTCCCATAAGGAGTCGTTGCCCGCATCGTGAAGTTGCTGAAAGTCCATGAAGATTTTGAACTCCGGCAGCGACGAGGCCAGCAGTTGTCCATCGCAGCTGAGGATGTTTCCTCTGACGGGCTGGATGACTACGTTGTCCCGTTTTACGCGGTCTGCCACCTTCATCCAGTAGTCCCGTTTGGCAGTCATGATATATCCCGCCTTGATAAGCACGCCGAGGGAGATGATGGTCATCAGCATACAGATGACACTGTAGCGTGGCATGATTTTCTGGTTGTTGAATTTGCTCATGTCGTTATTTGCCCTCCTCGGGTACTTCTATTTTATAAGGAGGAGCACTGGGAATCTTCAGCACACTGTCCTTATTGTTTTTCAACAGTTCGATGACATAGCTTTCGCGGCTGATCTCCGTGAGCTGGCTGGTGCTGGAAAGAGCCTTGTATTTGGCGTCCTTGAGTTTCACCTGCAGCTTGTCAATCTGTATGAGGTCTTGCTGACAACTGTATCTGCTGCCGATATACACGATCAGAAACGCGCCAATGAGCATGAAGAGCCATATCTGCCTTCTGACGAACGAGGTGTAGAGGATGTCTCCACCCAAGATCTTCTTCAGGGAGAAGAGACGCGATTGCGGTGCCTCGTCCTCAGTGGCCTGCTCTTCGATGACCTCTTTCAGCGAGGGAAGGCTTTCTGCCGGTTTGTTCTCACTTTTGTCGGCGTTTTCGGTGGTCTGTCCGTTTGGCTTTTCCGTCTCGTCAGTGGCTTTTTGGGCTTTTGCCTTGTCGTCCGCCGGAGTCCCCAGAATGTCCTTTAGGGAACTGGTGCCATCCTTGTTGTCGGTTATGTTATTGCTTATTTGCTCTTGTTTCTTCATTTTTTCTCAGCGATTCTCAGTTTAGCGCTACGGCTTCTCGGGTTGCGTGCCTGCTCCTCATTGTCAGGCGTGATAACCTTATTGTTGACCAGAGCGAAGGGACTTTCTATTCTTCCGTAGAAGTCCTGCACGGTCTTGCCCTCGGCATTTCCCGTTTTCATCATGTTTTTGACGATGCGGTCTTCGAGCGAGTGATAGGTGATGACGCTCAGCCGTCCGCCCGGTCGGAGCAGCTCGGTGGCCGCGGCAAGCATCTCTTTGAGTGCGCTCATCTCGTGATTCACCTCAATGCGCAGAGCCTGGAACAGTTTTGCCATGTCTTTTTTCTCCCTTTCTCGTCGAAAGAGCGGCTCCACAGTGTTGAGGAAATCGCTTGTGGTGAGGATGGGCTTGTCGGTCCGGGTCTTGACGATCGTGGCGGCGATGCGCCGTGCCGACCTCAGTTCACCATAGAGATAGAAGATGTCGGCCAGTTGCGACTCTGTGGCTGTGTTGACAATGTCGGCCGCTGTGGTTCCCGCCCGCTTGTTCATACGCATGTCCAGCGGAGCGTCGAAGCGGAACGAGAAGCCACGGCTCTCGTCGTCGAAATGGTGACTTGACACGCCGAGGTCACCGAGCAGTCCGTCGATATGTTCCACGCCATAGTAGCGCATCCAGTTTTTCAGGTATCTGAAGTTGGAGCGTACAAAGGTAAACCGTGGGTCGTCGACAAATCGCTTTCCCTCGCCTTCGGTGGTGAGGATGTTTTGCTCAGCGTCGGCGTCTTGGTCAAAGCTGTAGAGATGCGCCGTGCTGTCCATTCGTGAGAGGATCTCTCTCGAATGTCCGCCACCGCCGAAAGTGACATCGACATAGATGCCTCCGGGCTGAATATTCAGTCCGTCGACACTCTGCTTCAGCAGCACAGGAATGTGATATTCTTCTGTCTTTTCCATCTTTACGTTGCCTTGAGCCATGCTTTTATCGTGGCTGCACATCTTTATATAGCGTATTTGGGTTCAAAGTTACATAAAAATCCCCACTTATCTCCATTTTATAGCTATATTTTTTCGATTCTCTTCTTTCCTGTATGAGGCTTTGTCGTATGGTGTCTTTTCAGAGATGTAGTTGTCTGAACTTTGTTGTTTACCCTTTTTTGTGCTTTTCTTATAATTTTAGTGGCAAAAATGAAGAAATATGAAAAAGAAGTGTTATTTTTGCATTTGATTAGTATCTTATGGAATAACATGGACGTTAGTACAAACAATTCCCAAGGAGAAAGCGTTGAAGAGTCTTTTCAGAAGACAATAGACGTGAAGAAGGTTCTCGAAAGCAAGCTGGGACGGCGCGCAAAATACGTGCCGGCTTTCCTTGTGTCATGGCTTCGTCGTATCGTTCATGAGGATGAAGTCAACGACTTTTTGTGGAAGCATCGCCATCAGTTCGGTACCGAGTGGCTCAAGGAATGCGTGAAGTACCTCGACATGCAGGTGACGATTGAAGGCAAGGAAAACCTGCCCGACAAAAGTGACGGTAAGCTCTACACCTTTGTGAGCAACCATCCTTTGGGTGGCGAGGACGGTGTTTGTCTCGGTGCGATCATCGGTGACCATTACGACGGACGTTTCCGTTATCTCGTCAACGACCTGTTGCTGTTCCTTCCCGGCCTTCGTCCGGTGTGTATCGGCATCAACAAGACGGGTAAGCAAAGCCGTAACTTCCCCGCTATGGTGGAGGCCGGCTTCCAGAGCGACAACCACATGCTCATGTTCCCCGCGGGTCTCAACTCCCGTATGATCAATGGTCGTATCCATGACCTGCCGTGGAAGAAGACATTCATCTCCAAGAGTGTGGAGTATCATCGCGACGTAGTCCCCATCTACTTCAGCGGTCGCAATTCCAACCGCTTCTATCGTATCGCCCGTTGGCAGAAGCGTTTGGGGCTGAAGGTGAACATAGCGATGCTGTTTCTTGTCGACGAGATGTACCGCAACGTCCATAAGAAGTTCCGTATCGTCATCGGCAAGCCGATTCCATGGCAGACGTTCGACAAGAGCAAAACACCGAAGGAATGGGCACTTTTTGTAGAGAACAAGGTTTACGAACAGGCAGGCCCCGCAAGCCTACGCGGGGAGTGAACGCAACCAATATAAGCAGAAATGGAAGAAGAGATTATCCAACCCATCAGCAAAGAACTGCTGAAAAGTGAATTGACTCCTGAGCGCTGTCTGCGTACAACCAACAAGAGCCACAACGAGATTTATGTCATTCGTGCCACGGAAGCGCCGCACGTGATGCAGGAGATAGGGCGTCTGCGTGAGATTGCCTTCCGTACGTCGGGTGGCGGTACAGGCAAGTCGGTCGATATCGATGAGTTCGACACGATGCCAAACGGCTGCAAGCAGTTGATCGTCTGGAATCCCGAAGCCGAGGAGATCATTGGTGGCTACCGCTATCTCTTTGGCGAGGACTGGCAGATCAACGCCGAAGGACAGCCCAATCTGGCCATGAGCCACATGTTTCATTTCTCTGACGAGTTCATGCGTGACTATGCTCCATATACAGTGGAACTCGGCCGCTCGTTTGTCTCTCTGGAATATCAGAATGTCAGAAAGAACACCAAGAGCATCTTCGCCTTGGATAATCTGTGGGATGGACTGGGTGCGCTGACGGTCATCAACCCGCGCTGCAAATATTTCCTGGGCAAGATGACGATGTACCCGTCGTTTGTGCGTCGTGGCCGCGACATGATTCTCTACTTCCTGCGCAAGCATTTCGGTGATGCCGACAAGTTCGTTGTGCCGATGAAACCGGTGATAATCGACACGCCGGAGGACGAGTTGCGCCAGATCTTCTGCGAAGATGACTTCAAAGCCGACTATCGTATTCTCAATCATCAAGTGCGTGAGCTGGGTTATAATATTCCACCTTTGGTTAACGCCTACATGAATCTGAGTCCCACGATGAAGTTCTTTGGCACAGCCGTTAACTACGAGTTTGGTGATGTCGAGGAGAGCGGTATCCTGATTGCCGTCGACGAGATCTTTGAGGAAAAGCGCATCCGCCACATCAACAGCTTTGTCAAGGAGCATCCTGAGGCACTGAAGATGCCGATGCCAAAGAAGAGTTAAGGAAGGAGCCTGTCGCTTCTCTCCATTCATAATAGCGAAATGCGGTGAGCAAGACTATTTGTCTGTGCTCACCGCATTTCTGTTTTTATTTCATAATGCGAATCCCTTTGGGGATATTATACGTTGGAAACTTAGTGACTTGTGACCTGTTCGGGTTCTCTTACACTATCGGCAGTGCGATGCCATTGATCTTTTGGTAGACGTCGAGGGCGTAGACATCAGTCATACCGCTGATATAGTCTACGACAGCCATCAGGCGGGTTTCGAGTTCATCGCTATGGATGTCGTACTGACTGCTGAACCGCTTGATGAGTTGCTGGCTATGAAATTTCTTGGGATGCACGGCAGCGTTGACAAGTGTCTGCATCAGCGTTTCCATGATCTTGTAACCGCTCAGCTCCACGTCGAGCACCGGTTTGCTCTGATAGATCTTGGCATAGGACGTCTTGACACAACGTTGATAGGCCAGTCGCAGCGGCTCGCTCATGTTGCTGATGAGGCTGCCCTTGAACTCGCCGTTGAGAATCTGCTCCTCATGCTCCACAAAAGTCCTCACGCATTCGTGCTCCAACAGTCCCACCACGCAGGCGCGCATATACACGATCTGCTCGTTGCGGTCTGTCACATCCTCGTCTTTCAGTCGCTGCAGGATATGGTTGCGCCCGTCCTCGTCAAAGAATCCGAGCAGCAGGTCAGAGGTTTCCGCAAAGGTCAGAATCTTCAGTTTGTGCGAGTCCTCAATGTCCATGATCTCATAGCAGATGTCGTCGGCCGCCTCCATCAAGTAGACGAGTGGGTAGCGGCAGTAGCTTAGTTGCGACCTGTTTTCATTGTTGCATATCATGCCGAGCTCAGTGGCTATCCGGCGAAACACCTCTGCCTCGCTTTGGAAAAATCCAAACTTACCATGCTCTCCCGCCATGCTGCTGGCAAAAGGATACTTCACGATCGAGGCCAGCGTGGAGTAGGTCATCGCGTATCCTCCCGGTCGTCGTCCCACAAAGCGGTGAGTCAGCAGTCGGAAAGCGTTGGCGTTGCCCTCGAAGTGTGTCAGATCGTCCCAGAAACCGGGGCTTACCTTCTCCTTCAAATAGCTTCCCTCACCCTCGGAGAAGTAAGTCTGTATAGCCTTCTCGCCTGAGTGTCCGAAGGGCGGATTGCCCATGTCGTGAGCCAGCCCGGCCGTTTGCACGATGGTGCCGATTTCCTCAAAGAGCGTACCTCTGAGTTCAGGATGCTTCTCAATGAGTTGTCGCGCCACGTCATCGCCTAAGGATTTTCCGAGCGAGCTCACCTCCAGAGAGTGGGTGAGACGGTTGTGCACAAAGATACTGCCCGGAAGCGGGAACACCTGCGTCTTGTTTTGTAGTCTTCGGAAAGGCGCGGAGTAGATCAGGCGGTCGCCGTCGCGCTTAAACTCCGAGCGCGCGTCGTGTCTGAGCGGATGGCGCAGTTCCTGCCCGAGACGCTTGTTAGAGATCAGTTGTTGCCAGTTCATGTCGTTGTTGCTGAGTGTTTTCTCGCAAAGTTACTCTTTCTTCGTCTTCTATCCAACGATTTTCGTCTTTTTAATCAAAAAAATAAAGCAATGTGGGGATAATTGCTTAATTTTGCATCTAATATGGTTAAAATCAAAGTAGTCAACACGGGTCATCAGCCCTTACCAGCCTACGCTACCCCTCAGAGCGCCGGTCTGGACTTGCGCGCCAACATCGAGGCGCCGATCACGCTGCATCCTTTGGAGCGTCGCTTAGTGCCTACGGGCCTTCACATTGCCTTGCCTGACGGCTACGAGGCTCAGGTGCGCCCGCGCAGCGGTCTGGCGTTGAAGCATGGCATCACCGTGCTCAACACCCCTGGCACCGTAGACGCTGACTATCGCGGCGAGATCATGGTGCTGCTCGTCAACTTCTCCAACGAGGACTTCGTGGTGAAAGACGGGGAGCGCATCGCTCAGATGGTCATCGCCCAATATGCCAAAGCTTCGTTTGAAAGCGTGGAAGTGCTCGATGAAACCGAGCGCGGCGAGGGAGGATATGGACATACCGGTGTAAAATAACAAAGATAACATGAAGCAACTTCGCATCTTTCTTTTCAGTCTTTTCAGTCTGTTGCTCGTGCCGGGCTTGCTTGCCGCCAAGGACCGCAAGCGGCCCGCAGCCAAGAAAGCAACGGTCAGGACGACTGTCACCCTGCCGCCGTTGAGCTATAACGACAGCCGCCGGTATGACTTCTTCTTCCTGGAGGCGATCCGCCAGCAGGAGGCAGGACACTATGATGCAGCCTTTGACTTGCTCAACCATTGTCTTGACATCAATCCCAACGCGGCTGACGCTTGGTACTTCAAAGCCATGTATCTCTCCCAACTCAAGCAAGACACATTGGCAATGAAATGTCTCGAAAAGGCCACAATGCTCAGTCCGGAGAACGACACCTACCAAGAGCGGCTCGCCCAGTTCTATATTGGTACCGGCAACTACGCCCAGGCTATACAGTCCTACGAGCGCTTCTTTGCCGCCAACCGCGACCGCAGCGATGTGTTGAACATCCTCGTCCAACTCTACAAACAGCAGCAGAACTATCCGATGATGCTTAATACCATTGGACGACTCGAACAGATCGAGGGATCCAACGACTCTTTCACGCTGGGCAAGATGAGTGTCTACGAGATGATGGGCGATAAGAAGATGGCATATAAAACACTGAGAGGACTTGCCGACAGCCATCCCAATGATCCCAGTTTCACCGTGATGTTGGGCAATTGGCTCATGCAGAACAAACGCGGCGGCGAGGCTTATAAGCTTCTCACGCAGGTGTTGAAAGCCGATCCCACCAATGTCTATGCCCAGAGTTCCATGTATGACTATTACCGTGCCACGGGTCAGGATTCTCTTGCCCGCCGGATGATGACCGAAGTACTCTTGGGCAAGAACACACCGGCACAGACGCGCGCCATGTTTCTCAAGCAGGCCGTGCAGGAGTGCGACGCCAAGGGTGACTCCCTCGGCGTAGTGAAACTGCTCGACTGCATGCAGGAGGCGATGCCCCGCGACACAGACGTGGCAGAGATGCGCGTGGCTTACTACACGGTCAAGAAGATGCCAACGGCGATGCTCGACAGCGCGCTCGTCTACCTCCTGAAGCTTGCACCCGACAACGGCAGTGCCCGTTTCCAGCTCATCCAAAACAATTGGTCAAAGCAAAACTGGAAGGAGATTGCCGCGCTCAGCGAGCCGGGTATGCTCTATAATCCCGATGAGATGGCGTTTTATTACTTCACGGGGCTCGCGCGCTACTATCAGAAGGACGATGACGGTGCCTTGGATGCCTTCCAGCGCGGTACTTCCGTGATCAACTCTAAGAGCAATCCCGACATCGTAAGCGACTTCTATGCCATCATGGGAGAGATCTATCACAACAAAGGACAGAACGACAAAGCTTACGCCGCGTTTGACAGTTGCCTGCAGTGGAAGCCCGATCAGGTGATGACGCTCAACAACTATGCCTACTTCTTGAGCGTTGATGGCAAAGATCTCAAAAAGGCCGAGGAGATGAGTGCCAAGACCATCAAGGCCGAACCGAAAAATTCGACCTATCTCGACACCTATGCTTGGATATTATATAAGGAAGACCGCTATACCGAAGCCAAACTTTATATCGACCAGGCTTTGGCCAATCTCTCTGACTCTGACATGCGCGCTGACCTGTTGGAGCATGCCGGAGACATCTATTGGGCAGCCGGACTGCGTGAGCAAGCACAGAAATATTGGACGCAGGCAGTGAAGGCGGGTAGCGGCAATGCCGCCGCACTGCGCCAAAAGATTGCCGGTGGAATGGCAGGAAAACAAACCAGTAAACGAAAAAACAGAAGATAAAATCATGAAGAAAACTCATATCTTTCTCACGCTCTTCGCCGGACTGATGGCGTTTACGTCTTGTGGCGCACAAAAGGCTGCCGTCAAGGACACGGTGACCTTGCCCTCAGTCTCCAAGGCAACTCCCAAAGCTGCTAAAGCCGACCATCTTCAAAGTCTGGCTTTTGTGCAGCGCGTCAGCGACCAAAAGGTGTATGCCCAGAACATTGTCAGCTCTATGACTTTCACCGCGACAATGGGTGATAAGGAGATCACCGTGCCCGGGTCCTTGCACATGCGCCGCGACAAGGTGATCCGCTTGCAGCTCTTCATCCCGCTCTTGGGCAGTGAGGTGGGACGTCTGGAGTTTACGCCCGACTACGTGCTGGTCATCGACCGGATGCACAAAGAGTATCTCAAAGGCGACTACAACCAGTTGGACTTCCTCCGCGACAATGGCCTGAACTTCTATTCCCTTCAGGCGCTGTTCTGGAATCAGCTCTTCCTCCCGGGGACACAGAAGGTGGGTGAGGGAGATCTGTCGAGATATACGGTGAAAACCGATGAAATGGGCACTCTCAGACCCATCACGCTGCAAAACGGCAACATGACCTTTACCTGGAAAGCCGACACGGCCAGCGCACGTATCTTGCAGACTGACGTCAACTATAAGAGTGCGGCTCACGGCAATTCTTCGCTGGTGTGGCTCTACTCCGACTTCAAGGCACTTGGCAACAAGATGTTCCCTGCCACGCAGTCTTTCTCTTTCGCCACGACGGCAACGAAGAAAGCACAGAAGTGCACCGTCAGACTGGAGTTGGGAAAGTTCAAGACCGACAGCGACTGGGAGGAACAGTCGACGGTGTCGGACCGCTATAAGCAGATGGACGTAAAGGATGTTTTTGGTAAAATACTCAGCATGTAAATGAGACGAATAGTCACTTTAATGATTACCGTGAGCCTCGTGCTCACTCTGAACGCGCAAAACCGACGCAAGACTGCAACGGTGCGGAAAAACAGCCGCACAGAGCAGACGTCGCGTCGGAAGACGGCGACAACTGCTTCTACACATACAAAGGCTAAGAGCAGCAACAGCCGGAGAAATGGACGAAAAAACGCTCGGTCTGCGACAAAATCCAGCAATGCCAAGGTCTACACCAATGCTTCTATCCGTGGACTGCAAAACCAGCGGGCTGCCATACAGAAGAAGATAAGGGAGCAGGAAGCCGCTTTGAAGAAAAACAAGGCTGATGTCGCTGAGCGGCTGCAGCACCTGATGGTTATCAATGGCGAAATCGATCAGCGACAGCACAATATCGAGGGTATACAAAAAGACATCCATCATATCGAGGGAAACATTAGCATCCTCAACTCGCAGCTGAAGACCTTGCAGCAGCAGTTGCGCGACCGGCAGCAGAAATACATCAAGTCGATGCGCTATATGGCGCGCCACCGCTCGGTGCAGGACCGGCTGATGTTTATTTTCTCGGCGAAGAACTTCTATCAGATGTACCGACGCCTGCGCTTCGTACGTGAGTATGCTCAGTACCAGAGGGCGCAGGGCGAGGCTGTCAGAGCCAAGCAGGGACAGGTCAATGACAAGCATCGTCAGCTACAGCACGTCAAAGGACAGAAAAACACCTTATTATATAAGGGACAGCAGGAGAAGCATAAACTCGAAGGCAACAAGGCTGAGCAGCAGCAGGTGGTGGCGAGCTTGCAGCAACAGCAAAAGACGATACAGACCATCATCGCTGAACAGCATAAGAAAGACGCCGCACTCAATGCCAAGATCGACCAGCTTGTGGAGATAGAAGTGCAGAAGGTGCGCGCCCGTGCTGCCGCCGAGGCAAAACGCAAAGCCGCCGCGGAGGCAGCCGCCAAACAACGTGCTGCTCTACTGGCACAGAAGAAGGCGGCCGCGGAGGCCGCTGCCCGCGAGAACGCTCGCCGTATTGCTGAGGCACGCCAGCGTGAGGCTCAGCTCAAGGAACAAGCCCGTCAGGCTGCCTTGGCAGAGGCTGCTGCCCAGCGTGCCCGTGAGGCGGCTGCGGCCAAGGCCCGTCAGGAAGCTGCCGCAAAGGCGTTGGCCAGTGAGCGTGCGGCTCAGCAGGCCGCGGCACGGGAGTTGGCAGCACGCGAGGCAGCGGAGCGTGAGGCTGAGGCTCGGAAGGCGGCTGCGGAGCAGGCTGCCCGTGAGGCGGAGTCTATGCGACGGGCTGCTGAGCTGAAACAGCGGGTCGATGCACAACGCGCTCAGCAGGAGATCAAGCACGTGCAACAGCAGAACCAGGAGGCGCAGCAGTTCTCTACCGTCGACCGCATGATGAACAATGGCTTCGAAGCCAACCGCGGACGACTGCCAATGCCGATCACGGGCAACTATCGCATCGTGAGCCACTTCGGACAGTACAATGTTGAGGGACTGAAAGGCGTGACGCTCGACAATAAGGGTATCAATATCATGGGCGGCCCCGGCGCGCAGGCACGTTGCGTTTACGATGGTGAGGTCAGTGCTGTCATCGGTTATGGCGGCAGCATGGTGGTGATGGTGCGCCACGGAGCCTATATCTCAGTCTACTGCAACCTCAGATCGGTGAGCGTCAGCCGTGGGCAGAAGGTACGCACACGCCAGATTCTCGGCACCGTCGGCCCTGATCATATCCTGCAGTTCCAGTTGCGCAAGGAGAGGGCAAAGCTCAATCCCGAGGCATGGCTCGGCAGCTGACAGCGTAAACGGACAAAGTAACGCTTTGTTTTAGACATAGTAACATAGTAAACAGACAGAGCGATGTCTTGTTATAAGACAGAGTGACATAGTAAACAAACATAGTAACAGAATAGGCAGACGTGGTAATGGGGTTCGCTTGAGAAGTGCTCGTTACTGCATCTGCCTATTTTCGTATTCTTACCTATGTGCTTTGTTTTGTCGTGTAAACTGACATTTTTTGGCCAATTTTTCGACGATTTTCAGAAGCAACATGGGTGTTGGCCAAAAAGAAGCCCAAAATGGAAAGTTTTTCATAATTGCTTGTATATTAGTGATTTATGTGATTTTGCTTCGATAATCCACTTTTTTACTTGTCAAAATTAGCTGTTTACTTCGCCAAAACGCCCGTTTTTAGTGATCAAAAAGGTACTTTGACCGTGTGAAAACGGTACTTTGATGGAAAATTCTCTAGAGAATTTTCCATCAAAGTACCGTTTTCTTAGCATCATCTTAGGCTTTTGGCCGAGAAAAATCAATGAAATGGCACTTTCATCCTTCTTTCTCCGTTTTTTGCTTCTCTAGATTGTAACTTCTTGCGGACGTGTTTTTGTCGGATAAAATGGTTGTTACTTCATAAGAGTGGGTGATTAAGCTCTTAGCGTATAATGTCCCTGAAAGGGACACACTATGATTGACCCCAGGTCGTCGAGCTTTTGTGATGGCGAAGCATCACAAAAGCGAGCGACCTGGGGGTGGTTCGTGTGCGGAAAGATGTCCTCGAAGAGGACTCACGTGGACGCGTGAAGTAACTTGTTATCAAGGCTTTGTAATACGTCCACGTGAGACCTCTCCGAGGTCATTGCATCGCCACCGACTCTACCCCAAGTCGCTTGCAAGTAAGGACCTCCGCTTCGCTTCGGCCCTTACTTGCTCGACGACTTGGGGTCATTAAGAGTGTGTCCCCTTCAGGGACATGAGTCACATCAAAGCACTTTGCTTTCGGTTTGATAGTTGCCCAGTGCTCTTTTAGTAGTCCCGCAAGTAATTTGGTAGCAACATACTTGGTTGTTGTGTGTATAATGATCTTGAAAAGGTCACACGATGAAAAGCACCGAGTCGTCGAACGAGTAAGGACTGGAGCGTAGCGGAAATCCTTACGAGTGAGCGACTCGGTGTATTCATAAGAGTGGGTGATTAAGCTCTCAGCGTATAATGTCCCTGAAAGGGACACACTATGATTGACCCCAGGTCGTCGAGCTTTTGTGATGGCGAAGCATCACAAAAGCGAGCGACCTGGGGTAGTTCGTGTGCGGGAAGATGTCCTCGAAGAGGACTCACGTGGATGCGTGAAGTAACTTGTTATCAAGGCTTTGTAATACGTCCACGTGAGACCTCTCCGAGGTCATTGCTTCGCCACCGACTCTACCCCAAGTCGCTCGCAAGTAAGGACCTCCGCTTCGCTTCGGCCCTTACTTGCTCGACGACTTGGGGTCATTAAGAGTGTGTCCCTTTCAGGGACATGAGTCACATCAAAGC
>Ga0256407_10005604_pt1 | contig 19982 bp, 16 predicted proteins | sample RumenRJG_04DNA_FD_193489 | JGI IMG/M metagenome (GOLD analysis project Ga0256407, IMG submission 193489) | Bovine rumen microbial communities from Lethbridge, Alberta, Canada - RJG_04 | ecosystem: Host-associated > Mammals > Digestive system > Stomach > Rumen | place: Canada: Alberta... | reverse complement strand
CGCGCTGCAACTTCGACGAGTCGATGGCGTATCTTAAATCGTGTCCGGCACGGTCGGTAACGAAAGTAATCAAGTCCATATCCTCGCCTTCCTTACGACCCAGCAGACGGTCAACGGTCTTGATGACCACCTTGATGATGTCGATGTTCTTCCACTCGTTGAAGCCACCAATGTTATAGGTATCAGCAATCTTACCCTTGTGGAAAATCAGGTCGATGGCACGGGCATGATCCTCTACATACAGCCAGTCGCGAACATTCTCACCCTTGCCATAGACGGGCAATGGCTTGCGATGACGGATGTTGTTGATGAACAATGGGATGAGCTTCTCAGGGAACTGATAAGGACCGTAGTTGTTCGAGCAGTTGGTAACAACAACGGGCATGCCATAAGTGTCGTGATAAGCACGAACGAAGTGATCACTGGAGGCCTTGGCAGCTGAATAAGGAGAATGAGGATTGTACTTCGTAGTCTCCAAGAAGAACTTATCGCCATAAGCCAAGTGATGCTCAGCAGAAGAAGCTGTAGTGGTGAAAGGAGGCTCAATACCCTCAGGATGTGTCAACTCCAAAGCGCCATACACCTCATCGGTAGAGATGTGGTAGAAGCGCTTGCCCTCATATTTCTCTGGAAGACTCTCCCAATAGAGCTTAGCAGCCTGCAGCAATGAGAGAGTTCCCATCACGTTGGTCTTGGCAAAGGTGAAGGGGTCTTTGATAGAACGGTCCACATGACTCTCTGCAGCAAGGTGGATGATACCATCTACCTTCTTGTCCTGCATCAGCTTGTAGAAAGCATCGAAATCACAGATATCCATCTTCACAAACTCGTAGTTGGGCTTGTCCTCGATGTCCTTCAGGTTAGCGAGGTTGCCAGCATACGTCAACTTGTCGAGGTTGATGATGTGATACTCAGGATACTTGTTCACGAAAAGGCGCACCACATGGCTTCCAATAAAGCCTGCGCCACCAGTAATAACAATATTCTTCATATAATTTACAATTTGACTATTTACAATTTATTTTCCTATTTACAGTTTACCTCCAAGGGTAATCACTTCGCAATCGCTGAACTTATTGCCCTCGATAGTAAGGCGGATCAGCGTGCGCTCCTTATGCCAACCCTGCAAGCCTGCAGCTCCTGGGTTGATGTGCAACATATTCAGTGTCTTATCGAACTTCACCTTCAGGATATGGGAGTGACCAGCAATGAAGAGCTGGGGAGGATTGGCATAAAGCTGTCCACGAACACTGTAGTCGTAATTGCCTGGATAGCCTCCGATATGCTTCATCAGCACCTCAACATCCTCGCACTTCCAACGTAACACTTCTGGGTACATCAGACGAAGGTCGCCTCCATCGCAATTGCCACAGACTGCCCGCAACGTACGAAACTCTGCCAAGCGATCAGCCACCTCAGTAGAACCGATATCGCCAGCATGCCATATCTCGTCGCAAGGTTCGAAGTAGTGCAGGTACTTATCGTCCCAATAGCTATGCGTATCGCTGATGATGCCTATCTTCTTCATAGTCCAAAACGTTTGCGGATATAGTCAGCAATAAGCTTCTCTGTTTCTTCCAATCCCAATATGCTGGCATCTATACAAAGGTCGTAGCTCTCAGCAGCTCCCCACCTCTTACCTGTATAGTAGTTGTAGTACTGTGCCCTACGACTCTCCACATGCTCTATCAGCTTGCGGGCATGCTCAGCATCCAACTGCTTGACTTTCGATACGACATCTACACGGAAGTCCATCGAAGCTGTGATAAACACATTGACCACATTCTCGAAATCCCTCAGTATATAGTCGGCACATCGTCCCAGGAAGACACAACTACCCTCACTGGCAGCCTTGCGAATGGCATCGCTCTGAAACTGGAACAAACCCTCTTGCGAGAAGTTAGAGCCATACAGACTGCCACCTATGATGTGTGGAGCCTGAACATTAAACAATCCACGCAAAAAGCCTTTCTTCTCGTCGTTCTGCTTGAAGAACTTCTCTGAAAAACCACTCTCCTTAGCAGCCAGATTCAGCAGTTCCCTATCATAGTACTGCGCCTCAAAATCCTTTGCCAGCATCCTTCCGATCTCTTGTCCGCCAGCACCAACCTGTCTGCCTACATTAATAATTATATGTTTCATAACTCTTTAGGTTAATCACTTTTCACTTGCTTTAAACTTCTTCATATACCACATCAGCATCGGTATCGTCATAGCAAACGAGAGGAAGTCGCTGGCTGGCATCGAGTACCACACACCATCCAATTCCCAGAACAAGGGGAACACGTAGGCCATAGGCAACAGCAAGAACAGCTGACGTGACAGCGACAGGAATATCGACACCTTAACTTTTCCAATGCTCTGGAAGAAGTGGGTGATGGTAGCCTGCGAACCCACCACGAAGAATACCAGCATATCCAGTCGGATGCCTCGTGCAGCCAAGTCTATCAATGTGGCATCGGTGGTGAAGATACGGGCAATCTGACGTGGGAACAGCATTGAGAGTCCCCAACCTACCAACAGAATGGCTGTAGCACAGCCGATAGCCAAGAACAGACAGCGCAACATGCGGTCGTACTTCTCAGCTCCGTAGTTATAGCCCACAATAGGTTGCATGCCCTGACACACACCCATCACAAACATGAAGAACATCATCACCACGGAGTTGGCTATAGAATAGGCACCTACGGCCATATCGCCACCATAGTGCACAAACTGATTGTTCATAAAGATAACGATGACACTGCTGGTCACGTTCATCAGGAAAGGCGATATACCAATGGCTACGATATTGGTAACCAACTGTTTCTTAAGTTTGTAGATACCACGCTTCAGATGCAGAATCTCGTTCTTGTTTGAGAAGAGTTTGATTTGCCAGCACATCGCCATTGTTTGCGAGGTCACTGTAGCCAACGCAGCACCTTGGATGCCCCAACGGAACCACCATACAAACAGGATGACCAGTACAATATTCATTGCCACCGTAAACAGCACGGAATACATGGCGTGCTTGGGTTTGCCTGCTGCTCGCAAAACAGCATTCAAACCAAAATACATATGGGTTATCACATTACCCAACAAGATAATCGTCATAAACGAACGGGCATAAGGCAATGTAACATCGCTGGCACCAAAGAAGAGCAGGATAGGATCCAGGAACAACAGACAAATCAGCATGAACGAAAGACCGATAATCAGGTTCAGCGTAATGGTATTACCCAGCAAGTGACCTGCTGTCTGATAGTCTTTTTGTCCTTGCTTCACACTAATACATGCAGAAGAACCTACACCTACCGCTGCACCAAAGGCAGCACTTAAGTTCATAAAGGGGAATGTGATACCGAGACCCGCAATAGCCTCAGGACCCACAATTTGTCCAATCATCGCACGATCGATGATGTTATAAAGACTGGAGGCCGACATAGCCACGATAGCAGGCAGGGCATATTGCCACAGCAATTGTCCTACGGGCTTCGTCCCCAGTTCAAGAGCAGCTTGTTTATTATCCATCTTATATTAAATAATGTGCAAAATTACTGCTTATTGCTTGAACTGCCAAATCTTTTAGGCTTTATTATGATAGATATTAGCAGAAAATTATATACCTTTGTAGCCCGATAGCTAAGAGAATAAGAGATGTTACGACAAATCTGCATGCTTTTCTGTCTGTTTTTAGCGACAGTATCATCGTCTGCCACGAAGCCCGACGGGTCTCAGCGGCAGAAGTATAAGTATGGGGTAAACTATATCTATCGCATCTATCTTTCCGACAAGAAGGAATCTCCTTATTCCTTGGCTCATCCCTCCCGTTTCCTTTCCCATCGTTCCCTGGCTCGTCGCAAGCGTCAGCATCTAGAACTCGACTCTACAGACCTGCCCATCAGTCCACGATATATCCGACAGATAGAAAAGGCTGAAGGAGTTAGTGTTATTGGACAAAGTCGATGGCAGAACACGCTCCTTGTCAGGGTAAAGGACACTACCCAACTGCACACCCTTGACCAATTGCCTTTTGTCACAAAGCGCAAACAAGTGTGGCTTTCGCCAGACTCCATCACACAGATAGCTGAACGGGTAAAGCATCTCGACCGATTTGATGAGCACGACCACATACCTACCAGAAAATATGGTCGCAGTCATGAACAGATTCGTCTTTTGCAAGGACAAAGGTTGCATGACATTGATATGAGAGGAGCAGGTATGATGATTGCCATCATTGACGGAGGTTTCCGCAATGTTGACCGTATTCCAGCTTTCCAGCGTACAGACATCCGTGGTTTTAAAGACTTTGTATGTCCTCCATCGCCTTCTGTCTTTGCAGAAACCGATCATGGAACAAAAGTGCTTTCTGCGATGGCACTTAACGAACCTTTCTATTATGTTGGTTCGGCTCCCAAGAGTGCCTACTGGCTCTTACGCTCGGAAGACCAGCAAACAGAGCAAGAGGTAGAGGAAGACTATTGGGTGATGGCTGCAGAGTTTGCGGACTCTGTGGGGTGCGACCTGATTAACTCTTCACTGGGCTATAATGAATATGACCATGCCTCCATGAGTCATCCTTTGTGGCACCTCAACGGTCATACGGCTTTCATCTCACAAGCAGCCTCTATGTTGGCAAACAAAGGTATCATTCTTATCAATTCCGCAGGAAATTCTGGTATGGGTCCCTGGAAGAAGATTACCGTTCCTGCTGATGCAGAAAACATACTGACGGTAGGTGCTGTAACACCTGATGCGCCCTATCGTATTGCCCCATTCAGTTCTATTGGTCCTTCACAAGACGGAAGGGTAAAACCGGATGTCGTAGCTGTAGGAGCACCAGCCTTCTTGGTTAATGGGCGCGGAAACATCATGCAAGACATGGGAACCTCCTTTGCTGCCCCTATTGTCTGCGGACTGGCAGCTTGTCTTTGGGAAGCTCTGCCAGAAAAGACTGCGAAGGAAATCATCGAGTTGATTCGTATCTCAAGCAACAACTACGAACATCCCGACAACATCTATGGTTATGGCATTCCAAAATTCTGGCGTGCCTATATGCTGGGAAAAGCTAATGCCAATGCAAGATAGCAGACTCACTCTCCGCCAACTGAATCTGATGGTGAAAGATGCCATCGAGATGCAACTGCCTGATGAATATTGGGTGGAGGCCGAACTGGCAGAATGTCGTGAGCGGGGAGGACATTGCTATTTGGAACTGATAGAGAAGGAGGACAACACCAATACGCCTGTAGCCAAAGCCTCAGCCAAATGCTGGCGCCAGACATGGCTGATGCTACAACCTTATTTTGAGCGAACGACAGGTCAACCCCTGCGAACGGGAATGAAGGTGCTCCTGAAAGTTTATGCCCAGTTTCACGAGGCTTATGGCTTCTCATGGATTGTCACGGACATTGACCCCACTTATACGTTGGGCGATATGGCCCGCAAACGACAGGAGATCATTCGCCAACTGAAGGAAGAGGGCGTTTTCGACCTTCAGCGTGAACTATGCATTCCGCGCTTTGCCAAGCGTATTGCTGTCATTTCAGCAGAAGGAGCAGCAGGCTATGGTGACTTCTGCAGACAATTGGAGGATAATGAATATGGTTTCAAGTTCGAAGTCACCTTGTTTCCTGCCATCATGCAGGGCGAACAGGTTGAATCATCTGTCGTTGCAGCCTTAAACAGCATATACGATTGCATCCGTGATTTCGATGTGGTAGTCATCATTCGTGGTGGCGGTGCCACTTCCGACCTTAGTGGTTTCGATACGTTAGCATTGGCAGAGAACGTGGCACAATTCCCCATACCTATCATTACTGGTATTGGTCATGATCGCGACGAGAGTATTCTCGACATGGTGGCAAATACACGGGTAAAGACACCAACAGCTGCTGCAGCCTTGCTGATTGACAATCTCAGACAGGTTCTGGAAAGGATTAACGAGGCCCAGCAGCGTATCACGATGGCTATAAGCCAACGGTTTTCAACCCAAAAGGCACGACTTGACAGTCTTCAGACGCTCATTCCCGTCTTGGCCCAGCGCACATTGACCAATGCCAGACATCAGATAGAACTGATTGAACTAAAATTGCAGAGTCACGACCCACAACTGCAACTCCAAAAAGGGTTCAGCATCACACTCCATAACGGACGGGCTGTACGTGACCCCAAGCAATTGAAAGCGGGTGATGAGATTGAGACAAGAGTAGAAAAAGGTATCATTAAATCAACTGTACAATGAATGAGACAATGAAATATGAGGAGGCGATGGCTCAGTTGGAAGCCATTGTCCGTAAGATGGAATCGAACGAGTTGGATATAGACGAAATCGCTGCGCAGTTGAAAACCGCACAACGACTTATCAAGTTCTGTCGTGACAAACTCACGAAGACAGAAGCCGAGCTCTTAGAAGAGGAAACCAAAGGTGAGTGACTGGAACTTTGGACCTTTTAATTCTACATTTTGGCATTTTTTCAGCGAAATAATTGCTTAAACGCAAGATTTTGATTACTTTTGTCGCGGAAAAGAGAACAAAGGACATAAAAACATAAGCATTATGAAGAACTTAGACTGGGGAAACCTGTCATTCGGTTACATGAAAACCGACTACAACGTACGCTGTTACTATCGTGACGGCAAGTGGGGTGAAATTGAAGTTTGCTCTGACGAGTATTTGAATCTGCACATGGCTGCAACCTGTCTGCATTATGGTCAGGAAGCCTTCGAAGGTCTGAAGGCCTATCGTTGCAAAGATGGCAAGGTGCGCATTTTCCGTGTTGACGAGAATGCTGCTCGTCTGCAGTCCACCTGTCGTGGCATCATGATGCCCGAGGTATCTACAGAACTGTTCACTGAGATGGTTAAGAAGGTGGTTCGCCTGAACCAGGAGTGGATTCCCACCTATGAGAGTGGTGCAACCCTGTACATCCGTCCTCTGCTTATCGGTACCAGTGCTCAGGTAGGTGTTCATCCTGCCAAGGAGTATTGTTTCCTGATTTTCGTGACACCTGTAGGTCCATACTTCAAGGGTGGCTTTGCTGCTAATCCATACGTAATCATTCGCGACTACGACCGTTCTGCACCTCTTGGCACAGGTAAATATAAGGTAGGTGGCAACTATGCCGCTTCGCTCTTTGCCAACAATCTGGCTCACGAGAAGGGCTATGCCTGCGAGTTCTATCTCGATGCTAAGGAGAAGAAATACATGGATGAATGTGGTGCTGCCAACTTCTTCGGTATTAAAAACAACACCTATATCACACCAAAGTCTACCTCTATCCTCCCCTCTATCACCAACAAGTCGCTGATGCAGGTAGCAGAGGATCTGGGTATGAAGGTAGAGCGTCGTCCTATTCCTGAGGAGGAACTCGAGACTTTCGAGGAGGCAGGTGCTTGCGGAACAGCAGCTGTTATCTCACCTATCTCTTATATCGATGACCTTGACACTGGCAAACGCTACTCGTTTGGCGACAAGCCAGGCCCCATGTCGAAGAAGCTCTTCGACACCCTGCGTGGCATCCAGTATGGCGAAATCGAGGACAAGCACGGTTGGACAACTGTAGTCATTGATTAATATAAGAAAGAAATTATGGGAAATTAAGGATAATTTAAACGATGACTTCTAAAGTATTGCAAAGAATTTCCCCCAATTTCCCTTAATTTCTTTTCCATAACAATAATATGGGAAAAGGCAAGCTGGCGAAATTCGCCGACATGGAAACTTATGAGAACGTGTTCCAATACCCTTATTCGGTAGTGGAACATGTTCCTTTTGACATGCAAGGGCACTGGCGCGAGCAGTATTTCAAGAACAACAACCCTATCGTATTGGAGTTGGGTTGTGGCAAGGGAGAATATACCGTAGGACTGGCCAAGAAATATCCTCATGTCAACTTCATCGGTGTCGACATCAAGGGAGCACGTATGTGGACGGGAGCAACACAGGCTCTCCAAGAGGGTTTGAAGAATGTAGCCTTTCTGCGCACCAATATCGAGGTCATTGAGCGATTCTTCTCGCCTGATGAGGTACAGGAAATCTGGTTGACATTCAGCGACCCGCAGATGAAGAATCCTCGCAAACGCCTTACCTCTACATGGTTTCTTAATCGCTATCGTAAGTTCTTATCGGATGGTGGCTTCATTCATTTGAAGACGGACTCGAACTTCCTCTTCACCTACACAACCTATCTTGTAGAAAAGAACCATCTGCCCTTGCTGGTAAAAACCACCGATCTCTATCATCCTGAGGTCAGCGATTCATCTGCTGACATTCAAGAGGCAGCCTCTATCCAGACCTATTATGAATCGATGTGGATAGCCCGTGGCCTGAACATCAAATACATGAAGTTCTGCCTGCCTCGCGAAGGAGAACTTGTTGAGCCTGATGTAGAAATCGAACTGGATGACTATCGTTCCTATCATCGCGACAAGCGAAGCAGTAAGGACAAAGCAAAATAAAAGTAAAACGGTAAAATGCAATTATATCCTAAACTCATCATGGATGCGCTGGCTACGGTAACGTATGCTGGCACGAAGAAGAATCTGGTAGATAGTCAGATGGTGGCTGATCAGCCTGCCATCAATGGCAATAAGGTGACGGTAGTTCTCGAGTTCCCTCGCGACACTGATCCTTTCCTCAAGTCTACTATCAAGGCTGCTGAGGCAGCCATCAAATATCATTGCGGTCAGGACGTGGAGGTGGAAATCCAGACCGAATTCAAGTCCAAGCCCCGTCCTGAGGTTGGCAAACTATTGCCTCAGGTGAAGAATGTTATCGCTGTCAGCTCTGGCAAAGGTGGCGTGGGCAAGAGCACTGTTTCTGCCAATCTGGCCATCGCCCTTGCTCGCTTGGGTTACAAGGTTGGTCTGCTTGATACCGATATCTTTGGTCCTTCCATGCCCAAGATGTTCAACGTGGAGGATGCCCGTCCTTATGCTGTTGAGGTAGACGGACGTCAACTCATCGAACCCGTCGAGGCCTATGGTGTCAAGTTGCTCTCCATTGGTTTCTTCGTATCTCCCGAAACAGCTACGCTTTGGCGAGGTGGAATGGCTACCAATGCCTTGAAACAGCTCATTGCTGATGCCAACTGGGGCGAGCTCGACTATTTCATCCTCGACACTCCTCCAGGCACTTCCGACATTCATCTGACCCTTCTGCAGACCCTCGCCATCACAGGTGCTGTCATTGTTTCTACCCCTCAGCAGGTAGCCTTGGCAGATGCTCGCAAGGGTATCGATATGTACCGCAACGAAAAAGTGAATGTACCCATCCTCGGACTCATTGAGAACATGGCATGGTTCACACCCGCCGAACTGCCTAAGAACAAATACTACATCTTTGGCAAGGAAGGTTGTAAGAAACTTGCAGAGGAGATGAACGTGCCCCTTTTGGCACAGATTCCACTTGTTCAAGGCATCTGCGACAGTGGCGACCGTGGTGAACCTGCAGCGCTTAGCAGCGAGACTGCCACAGGACTGGCCTTCATCAACCTGGCCCAATCTGTTGTTACTGTTGTCAACAAGCGTAATCGCGAACAGGCTCCCACCAAGATTGTAGGAATCAAATAAATAAGGATACAATAAAGAATATAGGGGCGAAACTCATCATGAGCTCGCCCCTATTCTTTTGGTTATTAAGAATTACTCTTATTCTTTCACTTCTTCTGCTTTCTTCTCTTCTACCTTCTTAGCAGGAGCTTTCTTGGCGGCTGGCTTTTTAGCAGCGGGTTTCTTGGCTGCGGGCTTTTTAGGAGCAGCCTTCTTCACGGGCTTCTCTTCCTTCTCGGGTTCCAGCTTTGCCAGACGAGCCTTCAGACGTGTAATCTCAGCATCCTTCATCTCAATCTCATCACCCTGGTTACGGATGGTGGTAAGCAGTGCATTCAACTCATCGTTCTCGATTTCGGGAGGATAGAGCGCATTCACTCTGTTGATGAAGTCGCCCAGGATATTCATGTAGTTGGTGAAGGCATCAAATGGACCACTATAGATACCACGATCCAATCCTACATTAGAAGGCTTGGTGGTCATGAAGCGGAAGTTGTTGGAAGCCTGCAGATAGTCCCAGTCCTGATTGATACGTGGATCATCCGCAATACGCAGACGATCAGCTACACTGTAGAGCTTGTTGAAGGCCTCACGCTGCATAGCGTTACCCAACCAGCAAGAGCAGTCGCGCTCCTCGTCAACCCATGACAAGGTGTCGGGCACATCGAGGTTGCCTACACTCTTCACCTTCATGCAGATTTCCGTAGGTGTAGAGAAGGTAATACCTTTCTCCTTAGCACATGCGGGTAATGCCTTGAGGAAGTCAAGAATGTTGGAGCTGAGGGGCTGGGCAATACCCAGAGCAGAGAGCTCCATGAAGATATTGATGATCTGCTCCTCTTCTGGGAAGCGGGCAATACGATCGATATAAGCATCAGCAAACAGAGGATAGCCCTCCCAGTCTGGATTGTTGAAACGAAGTGAGATATCGTCTGACAGCTCAACGTCGCGAAGCAACAGCTTCAGGTTTGGAGCGATGTTACAGTTGTAAACATAGTGTGGGCTCTTCCATCCCAGCACGTGCTTGGCACCCTCAGTCAGCATACCCTTGAAGCCCATGGCTGCAATCTGACCACCAATGTCGTCAGAATAGATCAGTGATGAGTTACGTGCTACGGTAGGCTTCTTGCCAAACAGCTCTTCTATCTTGGCGCACTGTTTCTTCACATCCAGGGCGAAGGTCTCCTCGTTAGCCAGAGATGAGAGGCCATGAGAATAAGGCTCTGCCAGGAACTCCACACATCCTGTCTGGTTCAGTTCCTGCAGCTTCTCAATCACCTGTGGAGCATGATACTCCAACTGCTCAATGCCTGTACCAGACAGAGAGAAGGCAACTTTGAAATACTGGCCATGTTCCTTAATCATGTCGCCGATAGCTGTCAGGGCAGGCATATAAGAACGGTTGGCGATGTCGGTGATGCTGCGCTCGTTCTCGTAGTCGTCATAGTAGTAATGATCGGTACCGATATCGAAGAAACGATAGCGCTTCAGATGGATAATCTGATGTATCTCGAAATATAAACAAATTGTTTTCATATACTTTGAACTTTGAATTTTGAACTTTGAATTTTATGATTACTGCTCCCAGCCGAGGGTTCTCTTATAGAGTGTTGCAATCCATGCGCCAACCTTCTCCCATGTAATCTGGTCAACCTCGTTCTTACCCTCCTCCTTGAGGTACTTGAAGAGCGACTCGTTGGCACAGATAGAATAGATGGCATCAGCCAAGGCATGGATGTCCCAATAGTCTACCTTGATACAGTTGGTCAGAATCTCGGCACATCCCGACTGCTTCGAGATGATAGAGGGCGTACCACACTGCATAGCCTCCAGTGGCGAGATACCAAACGGTTCAGAGACAGAAGGCATCACATAGACATCAGAGTCTTTCAAACATTCATATACCTGCTTACCACGCATGAAGCCTGGGAAGTGGAAACGGTCGGCAATGCCGCGCTCTGCAGCCAGATAAATCATCGCATCCATCATATCGCCCGAACCTGCCATACAGAAGCGAACGTTGCGCGTACGACGAATCACCATATTGGCAGCCTCCACGAAGTATTCAGGACCCTTCTGCATGGTGATACGTCCGAGGAAGGTCACCACCTTATCCTTGTCTGTATGGTCAGGACGAGGAATGGCCTGATACTCGTCAGGCAATGGATATACTGCATTGTGAACAGTGAAGCACTTGCGTGGATCCTGATGATACTGGTTGATAACTGTCTGACGGGTCAGCTCCGATACACACATGATACAGTCAGCATTGTCCATACCATTCTTCTCGATAGAATATACCGTGGGGTTCACCTTACCACGAGAACGGTCGAAGTCTGTTGCATGCACGTGGATACACAGTGGCTTGCCACTTACCTGCTTGGCATGAATACCCGCAGGATAGGTCAGCCAGTCATGGGCATGAATAATGTCGTAATCCAGTGTGCGAGCTACCACACCAGCAATAATTGAGTAGTTGTTTATCTCCTCATGCAGGTTACCAGGATAACCTCCAGCAAACTCCATAGCGCCAAGGTCATTGACATGCATGTAGTTAAAGTCGGCATACAAATGGTCGCGCAGACGGAAATAAAGGTCAGGATCCATGATGTTACCTACACGCTCACGAACATAATCAGCTGTAACGTCGCGATAGGCAATAGGTACAGCGTTCATGGCTACAATCTGACAAGCCGAACGGTCTTCATCACCAAAAGGCTTGGGCAGACAGAGCGTGATGTCCATATCACCCTGCGCATGCAGACCCTGTGAGATACCATAGTTTGCAGTGGCCAGTCCACCAAACACGTGAGGAGGATACTCCCATCCAAACATTAAAACTTTCATAGCTTCTCCTCCTTATTTATTTTTGATATGTATATTTCTCCATGAGTTTCAGCGTACGCAAGATCTCTGCCACATTCATGGCAAAGGCCATAGCACCACGTCCGTGGAATGGCGGGTTACCGTCAAACAGTTCGCTGATGGTGCCCAATGCGTGATACATCATCTCATCCTCATAACCCACCAGCTGACGCTCGATGAACGACAGACGGGTGCGCTTATAGAGTTTCAAGCAGGCCTCCATGTAGAAACCACCCAGCCAAGGCCAAGCTGTTCCCTGATGGTAGGCATAGTCACGCTGTGCCTGCGGACCTACATACATCGGGTTGTAACCACCGCTCTTGGGTGACAGCGAACGCAGTCCCTTCGGGGTCAGCAACTCACGCGTACAGATATCGAGCACGTTCTTCTTCTGGTCTTGCGACAGCGGAGAGTAGTCGAATGCTACTGGGAATATCATGTTGGGGCGAACGCTCCAGTCCATCATGTTGCCGTCTACATAGTCGAGCAGATAGCCGTACTCGTTCATGAAGGTGTCCACAAACGATGTCTTACAAACCTCTGACAACTTCTCGAGCTTGTCAGCCAGCTTCTTATCGCCAAACTCAGCTTCCAGGGAAGCACAGAACTTGATGGCATTGTACCACAGCGCATTGAACTCTACGATATAGCCTGAGCGCGGAACGACGGGACGTCCGTTGGCGGTTGAGTTCATCCAGGTGATAGCCTTGTCGCGACCGTTGGCATAGAGCAGTCCGTTGTCGTCGAGACGCAGGTTTGGATGACCACCAGCCATGACATACTTCACGATGTCCTTCACGAGTTTTCCGTACATCTTGTAACCTTTCTCGCGTCCGGCATCCTTGGCATATTGCTGGATAGCCCAGACGGCCCACAGGGGTACGTCGGGATGTTCTATCTCATAGAGCTTGACACTCAGCGGCTTGCCTTCCATGAACTCGCGCAAGCCCTTCTCTGAGGTCTTCATCACGTGTTCGAAATAGTCCTGTTCGCCGATAGCCAGTGTCAATCCAGGCAGTGCGATAAACGTATCGCGAGCACGGGCTTTGAACCAGGGATAGCCTGCCAACAGGTAACGGTCGTCACTGTCGTCAAGGTGTTCTGGCGAACTGCCACTACGGCGATCGCGATAGTGGAACTGATGAGCCGCTGCTACCAGACAGTGGTAGAAGTTGTCACGCGGCTGACGGAGATCGAGCTCCTTCTGGAACACCGTCTTCAGCGTGTTGCTCTTGATAGGTGACGTCGATGCGGCGAAGATGATGCTCTCGCCTTTCTTGATGCTCATCTCGAAGTATCCGGGCACATACAGGTCCTCATTGGAGGCATAGCCACGCTCCTGTTCCTTAGGATATTCTATGCCACGATACCAGTCTGGCTGGAAAATGAATTCGTTCTTCTTGTTGAACTGCATGTACAAGTCAGGATAGCCTGCATACATACACGTCTTGATACCATTGTCCACTTCATGATACTCACGACTTGCTGTCGAGTTCTCATGGGTAAACTGGCGAACAGAACGGAAAGCCAGGAAAGGACGGAAGCGCAGCGTAGTAGCAGAATGGGCATCCTCCAAGGTGTAGCGAATGAGGATGCGGTCCTCATAAGCCTGGAAGATAGTCTCCCTCTTCAATAACACGCCACCAACGCGATACAGCGTGGTAGGCACAACGTCACACGTAAATTCGCGGATGTACTTATGACCCTTGGGGCTGTAATTATTACCTTGATACTTGTGGAGTCCAAGGTTAAACTCAGCACCGTGTTGAACTACCGTACAGTCGAGCGACGAAAGCAAGACGTGGTTCTCATCGTCAAGTTCTGGTACGGGAACAACGAGCAAACCATGATATTTTCGAGTATTACAGTCCACCAAAGTCGATGCACTATAGGCACCCGAACGGTTTGTTCGAAGCAATTCACGACGGAGGGATTCCTCCAAGTTGGTCATTACCGCTTTTTCTAATCGTAAATAACTCATAGTTCCTATTTTAAGGTTTTACATTTTGTTTTAGATTTATATTTTCCTCAAAAGTACGAATTTTCATTGTGATGACAAAATAAATTTAGATTTTTTTTAAGAAAAGGTGCATTTTTGTTGCCTGTGGGATATATTTCACGACAAATCAGCGGATATTTTGAAGATATTTTGTATTTTTGCACTCGCAAATCAAACTTACTTGAAAAGCAAGGATGTTATCAGAAAAAGGAAACGACATACAACGGATGAAGCAAACGCTGTCTGATGTCTGGGAACTTCTTACAGCAGAAGAGCAACAGCTATTGCAGAATTTTATCAAGATAAGACGTTATCAGAAAAATGAGACCATCTACCACGAGGGTGATGAGCCTAATTGTCTTTTCTGTGTTGTCAAAGGAAAGGTTAAGATTTACAAGGAAGGTGTTGGAGGCAGACATCAGATCATGCGCATGGTCAAGCCCAAAGAGTTCTTTGGCTATCGTGCTTCGTTTGTGGGTCAGCGTTACATCACCGAAGCAGGTGCTTTTGAGGAGACCACTCTTCTTCGCATCCCCCTGCCTGTTGCCAAGAAGATTATCACCCAGAACAATGCTGTTTCCATCTATTTCCTGAAAGAGCTCGCCTACTATCTGGGCACTGCTGGAGAAACAACCGTCAGTCTGACTCAGAAACATGTCCGTGGACGATTGGCAGAAGCATTGTTGCGCTTAAAGGACAACTTTGGAACGACGGAGAATGGACAGACGCTGGCCATCAAGGTCAGTCGGGAAGATTTGGCCAACCTCTCCAACATGACCACCAGCAATGCCATTCGCACCCTCTCTGCCTTTGCGCAGGAAGGACTCGTCAAGATCAATCGTCGCAACATCAGCATTTTGGATGAGCAACAACTAGCCAAAGTGTCAGAACTCGGTTAATCGGGTATCAGGAAGTTGATAACCTCCAGTTCCACATTAATGCGGTAGGGACCCTCCGGTGTTCCCAGCAGACGTCCATCCACACCCACCAGTGCCTTCTGCGATTCTTCCACGATCACCTCTCTCGTACGATAGGGGTGTACGCTGCGATGGTTCAGGAACCGTCCCGTCAGCAGAAGCCAGAAACCAGCCAAGAGCTGGAGCAGTTCCGGATGATAGACCACTGACACATCCAGCATACCGTTATAAGGCACAGCGCTGGGTGTTTGTCCATAGCCTGGTCCACTGCCCACACACATATTCATTACCTTTCGGTTTATCGTGTCACTATTAATGCGGACATGCATCTTATAGTCCATGCGATGGAAAATCATGAGAAAGATGGAGACGATGAATGAGAGGGTACGTGAACCCAACAGCGAACGCGCCTGGTGACGCAGGTTCATCACGTCAGCTATCAGTCCTACGTTGACGCAGTTCAGGAAATACCGATGACATGCCTCCCCTTTCTTGTTCGTATAACGGATGCATCCCAGGTCCACCTTACGGATACGACGCTTCACCAGCCAGTCTATGGTCTGCTCCAAGTTTCCTTCCTTGAAGTCCCAATAGCGGGCAAAGTCGTTCATCACCCCATTGGGAATCACGCCCAGCGCTATCTGGTCGCGCACCTGTTTCTCCACGCCCATCAGACAGTTCACTGCATCGTTCAAGGCAGAGTCGCCCCCCACAATGATGATGGTCTTATACCCATTGTGGATCAGCATGTTCATCAGTCGCTCCACACTGTCTGTCGACTCGCTCTGCACAAAGTCGTAAACCACGTTACGCTCATCCAGCGCACGCTGTATCTTCTCGCGCTGTTTACTGGCATGTGCCTTTGGGCAATATAGGATACCCCATCGATTATTCTCCATTTACAATTGGACTATTTATTTTGTTATTTTGTCATTTCAAGAATCTGCGCCACTTTCTCTTCCATGGGTTGCAGGGCATTTATCCAGTGGATGGTGAATCCACGACGCTCCATGCCTCGGAACCATGTCATCTGTCGCTTGGCAAACTGGTGGATAGCTATCTCCAGACGACTGAACATCTCGTCGTAGGTCAACTGTCCTGTGATATACTCTGTCACGAACTTGTATTCCAGTCCGTAGTATATCAAGTCCTCTGCAGGTATTCCCTCAGCCATCAGCCCCTTGACCTCATCTATCATACCTTCTTCCAGACGAGCCTTCAGACGGCGCGTAATCTTCTCACGTCGTGCCTCACGATCAATGTCGACACCAATAATCAACGAGTCGATAGGAGGCAGTTCACGCTTGGGTGTGGGGGTATGCAGGTTATACTCCTCTATCTCGATGGCGCGGATAGCTCTTTGACAAGAGTCCACGTCCGTCTTGTTGTGCATCGTCGAACCATTCTTGGCTTTCAGCTCTACCAGCATCTGCGTCAGTTCCTCCAGCGACTTGCCCTCCAGTCGTTGGCGCAGCTCTGGGTTCTGGGGTACAGGCGACAACTGATATCCCTTCAGCACAGCCTCGATATACAGGCCCGTTCCTCCACAGAGTATCGGAGTCACCCCTCTACCTATTATATCATGATAGGCATCGAAGAAGTCCTGCTGATATTGAAACAGGTTATACTTCGTTCCTGGCTCACAGATATCAATCAGATGATAAGGAACCCTGAACCCTGCACCCTGAACCGTATAATCTGCAAGGTCCTTACCCGTTCCGATGTCCATTCTGCGATACACCTGTCGCGAATCTGCAGAGATGATTTCCCCTCCAATCTCATACGCCAAGGCTGCAGCCAACGGAGTCTTTCCGCTGGCAGTAGGTCCGAGTATGGTAATCATCTGGGGCATATCCAATTACTTATTTTTAAAATTCGTCTTCGAGGCAAATCCTCCCTTGATGTCGTCAAGCGTCAGTTCCGTCAACTGGTTCTTGGTCAGGTTGGTCTGTCCTGCCAAGCGGTTGGCCTGTTGCTGGATGCTCTTCTCGAATACGTTTCTGGCGAAACGCGCATTACCGAAGTTGCGATCCTTATGAGCCACCACATCATCGAAGCGTTCCTTGAGAAACGCCTCCGCATCAGGCGCCAGCGTATACTGGTTCTTCTTCATATACATCTTAAAGATGTCTGTCAACTCCGCACTGGTATAGTCCGGGAAATTGATATAGCGATTGAAGCGCGACTGCAGTCCAGGATTCGAATCGATAAACCGCTTCATCTCGTTGGTATATCCCGCTATGATCACCACCAACTTGTCACGATCGTCCTCCATACGCTTCAACAGCGTCGAGATGGCTTCCTGCCCGTAGTCCTGCATAGGATTCTGTGGCACCAGCGCGTAAGCCTCATCAATAAACAACACGCCATTCAGCGCCGAGTCCACAATGGCATTGGTCTTGGTGGCAGTCTGTCCTACATAGTTGGCCACCAGTCCGGAACGGTCGGTCTCTACCGTATGTCCTTTCTTCAGCACACCCAGGTCTTTATAGATACGTGCCACGATGCGGGCAACAGTCGTCTTACCCGTACCAGGACTGCCTGTAAACACGAGGTGGTATGACATCTTGGGCGTCTTCAACCCCTGCTTCTCACGCTGTTTCTGCAACCTCACAAAGTTAGCCAGCGAGCGCACCTCTTCTTTCACCTGTACCAAACCTATCAGTTCGTCCAACTCCTGGTAGGGGTCGCCCTGCAAGGGTTCCGTCACCACCACGCTGTCTTTCTTTACCTGTGCACTATCCACCTGCTCCGTAGGCGTTGCTTCAGCATCCTCCGAATCCTCCTCATCAGCATAAATACCAATGAGAACGACGATAATCATCAGGATGACGATGCCTATTGACACGCATCCGCAACCTTGCAGCGTTTTGTTTTTTATATCTTGAAAGTCCATGATGGCATTATTTTGGTTGCAAATATACACAAAAAAAGCCACTCAGCAATGCTAAGTGGCCTTTTTTATCGTGAAATAATTATTATTTCAACTCAGCGAGGTACTTAATGGTGCGAACCATCTGAGAAGTGTAAGAGTTCTCATTGTCGTACCAAGCAACAACCTGTACGAGAGAGTTGCCGTCACCAATCTTAGAAACCATGGTCTGGTTAGCGTCGAACAGTGAACCGAACTTCATACCGATGATGTCGCTAGAAACCAGCTTCTCCTCAGTGTAACCGAAGCTCTCGTTGGTAGCAGCCTTCATGGCAGCGTTGATACCCTCAACAGTTACCTCACCCTTAACAACAGCGTGCAGGATAGTGGTAGAACCTGTAGGAGTTGGAACACGCTGAGCAGCACCGATCAGCTTACCGTTCAGCTCGGGGATAACGAGACCGATAGCCTTAGCAGCACCAGTTGAGTTAGGAACGATGTTCTGAGCACCAGCACGAGCGCGCTGAACATCACCCTTGCGCTGAGGACCGTCCAGAATCATCTGGTCGCCAGTGTAAGCGTGTACAGTTGTCATGATACCGCTCTGGATAGGAGCGAAATCGTTCAGAGCCTTGGTCATAGGAGCCAAGCAGTTAGTTGTACAAGAAGCAGCGCTGATAACAGTGTCAGCAGGAGTCAGAGTCTTGTGGTTAACGTTGAATACGATAGTGGGCAGATCGTTACCAGCAGGAGCAGAGATAACAACCTTCTTAGCACCAGCTGTCAGGTGAGCAGAAGCCTTCTCCTTAGATGTGTAGAAACCTGTGCACTCCAGAACAACGTCTACGTCCAGCTTACCCCAAGGAAGCTCAGCAGCGTTAGGAATAGCGTAGATAGTGATCTTCTTGCCATCAACAACGATGTAGTCCTCACCAGCCTCTACAGTGTGCTTGTTCTCACCGAACTTGCCACAGAAACCACCCTGAGCGGTGTCATACTTCAGCAGATGAGCCAGCATCTTTGGGCTGGTCAAGTCGTTGATTGCTACTACTTCATAACCTTCAGCCTCGAACATCTGACGGAATGCGAGGCGACCAATACGGCCGAAACCGTTAATTGCAACTTTTGTCATTTTGCTTTTCTTTTAATTAAAAGGGTTATTGTAATAAAAACTATTTACCTATCTCTTTACCTCTTTATTGAGTATCAAGCGGAATTTTCTCTTATTCCGACTGCAAAAGTACTAAAAAATTATGTTATTCTGCCTAAATTGCAGTATTAATAAAAATAAAAAATCACTTTTTTCTGCTTTTTTGTGTCTCGTATTGAAAAAATGACTATATTTGCGCACTGAACCTAACAAAATAAACCTTTTAAATAATTATTAACTATGGGATTTGTAAAAGAATTTAAGGAATTTGCCATGCGTGGCAACGTTATGGACATGGCTGTCGGTGTTATCATTGGCGGTGCATTCGGCAAGATTGTGAGTTCATTGGTAAATGATGTTATCATGCCTCCTATCGGATGGCTCATTGGTGGTGTTGACTTCACAGACCTAAGTGTGAAGCTGCCTGTTAATCCGCTTACACCAGACAAGGATCCTGTTACCATCAACTACGGACAGTTCCTGCAGACCACGCTTGACTTCATTATCGTGGCTTTCTGTATATTCCTGCTCATCAAGGGTGTTAACAAGCTGACGAACCTTAAGAAGAAGGAGGAAGAGGCTGCTGCTCCTGCTCCAGAGGAGCCAAAGGGACCCACTCAGGAGGAATTGCTCACTGAGATTCGCGAC
>Ga0256407_10005603_pt1 | contig 19983 bp, 18 predicted proteins | sample RumenRJG_04DNA_FD_193489 | JGI IMG/M metagenome (GOLD analysis project Ga0256407, IMG submission 193489) | Bovine rumen microbial communities from Lethbridge, Alberta, Canada - RJG_04 | ecosystem: Host-associated > Mammals > Digestive system > Stomach > Rumen | place: Canada: Alberta... | reverse complement strand
CCCCTTGTAAGTCTTACCATCGTGTCGTAGATAGCCTGGTCACCGTGAGGATTGAGCTTCATGGTCTGGCCTACTACGTTTGCAGACTTTGTCCTGTTGCCGCCCAGAAGGCCCATCTTATACATCGTATAAAGCAGCTTTCTGTGTGAAGGCTTGAAGCCGTCGATCTCAGGAATAGCACGTGATACGATGACGCTCATCGCATACGGCATATAGTTGATCTCGAGCATGTCAGTTATCGGCTGATCGATAGCCGGCATGTCCTTCGCATTGCTGTCAGTAAGCTTTGCTTTAAGTGAATCTGAAATGATATCTTCTTTTTTCTTACGTGCCATTTAAATCACCCTAAATCAAGCATATCGAGGTACTTCTTACCGTCCATCTCGATATGGAGTTTTCTTCCTGCGAGGTTATCGCCAAGGAGCAGATCAAAGACTTCAGCAGTCCTCTGCGCATCCTCAGGGCAAGCCTTGATGAGTCTTCGAGACTTCGGATTCATAGTGGTCTTCCACATCATCTCAGGCTCATTCTCACCCAAACCTTTTGATCTCTGGATCGTGCAGAGCTTTGGATCGACCTTGGCAAGGATCTCGGCCTTCTCCTTCTCGTTAAACGCGAAATATGTCTCTTCCTGCGCGTTCTTTCCCTTAGGTCTGTATGTGATCTCGAAAAGAGGAGATTCCGCTATATAGACATATCCCTTCTCAATGAGCGTAGGCGTAAGTCTGTAGAGCATGGCAAGGATCAAGGTCCTGATCTGGAAGCCGTCGACATCGGCATCGGTACAGATTATGATCTTGTTCCATCTTAAATCGTCAAGATTAAATGCACTCATATCCTTGGTATGCTTGTTCTTGATCTCAACACCGCATCCCAGGACTTTAAGAAGGTCCGTAATGATCTCACTCTTAAAGATGGTGGCATAATCAGCCTTAAGGCAGTTTAAGATCTTACCTCTGACAGGCATGACAGCCTGGAATTCAGCGTCGCGGCCGAGCTTAACGGAACCCAAAGCCGAGTCACCCTCTACGATGTAGAGCTCACGCCTTGCAACATCCTTGGTCCTGCAGTCAACGAACTTCTTGATCCTGTTGTTGATATCGACCTTGCCCATGAGGGTCTTCTTGATGTTGACCTTAGCCTTCTCGGCGTTCTCACGTGCACGCTTATTGATAAGTATCTGCTCGATGGTCTTAGCAGCAAAATCCTTGTTCTCGATGAACCAGATCTCAAGATTATCCCTGATGAGCTGTGTCATGAAGTCCTGAATGAACTTATTGTTGATGGCCTTCTTCGTCTGGTTCTCGTATGAAGTCTGAGTTGAGAACGTGTTGGTAACAAGTATCAGTGAATCGGCAATATCCTGGAATGTGATCTTGGATTCGTTAGCCTTATACTTCTCCTTGAGCTTGATCTGCTTGTCGATCTCGGCTACGAAAGCGTTCCTGACAGCCTTATCGGGAGAACCGCCGTGCTCAAGGAAACTGGAATTGTGGAAGTATTCAAGAGCATTTACTTCGTTATTGAAGCAGAAAGCGACCTCTGCCCTGACCTTATACTCATCACGGTCTTCCTTGTCTCTGCCCCTGCCTTCACCGGAGAATGTATATGTCTCGGTAAAGCCCTTCATGTCGTTAAGTTCATCAACATATCCCTTGATGCCCTCAGGATACATGAATGAGAACTCCTCACCGGATTCGGCATCCTTAAGGATGAATTCGATTCCGCTGTTGATTACGGACTGGCGCTTGATTATCTCCTTAAATGTCTCAAGGGGGATGATGATCTCAGTAAATACCTCAGTATCAGGCTTCCAGCGCTGGATGGTACCTGTGCGCTTGAACCTGTAAGGCTCCTGCATGAGCTCGGTTACCGGAACTCCCTTCTTAAAGTCCATCTCATACTTGGTGTGGTCTCTGAATACGGTTACATGGAAAAACTCGGATGCATACTGCGTAGCGCATGCGCCAAGACCGTTAAGACCCAGTGAGAATTCATAGTCACCTGAGGAATTGTTGTTATACTTACCGCCCGCATAGAGCTCACAGTATACGAGTTCCCAGTTATATCTTCCCTCTTTGGCATTGTAATCCATAGGGATACCGCGGCCGAAGTCTTCGACCTCAATGGTACCGTCTGCAAATCTCGTGATGATGATCTTATCGCCGTGACCTTCCCTGGCCTCGTCGATAGAGTTCGAAAGGATCTCGAAGAAAGAATGAATGCATCCTTCAAGATTGTCTGAACCGAAAATAACAGCCGGACGAAGTCTTACTCGATCTTCGCCCTTGAGCATCGAAATACTCTCGTTGCCGTAATCTCTCTTACCCGGCATATTGTTCCCAACTCCTTAAAATAAATAATATATATGTAGGTTTGACTTTTCGATTATAACACAAAGATTTTGATATCCTTCAAGCGTAAAGGTGGCAAAAAACAAGGTTGTCCCAAAAACGGACAACCTTGTCACAATAAACTAAAAAGAGTTTGATCAAATATCAGGTATCTCCTGCGGAGCACACTCTGCAAGCTCCAATCCTTCCGTGGCCATGTATCTGTATACTATGCTGAGTTTGAAAGCCAGATTACAGCTCTGAGGTCCGACGGTTATCTGGAACTGATTGCTCTGGTTGCTTCTGTAGGGCCAGGCCGGTCTGCTTCTCATGCCTATAATATGTGTACCGCTGCTGAGCATGATCCTTACGGATTCACGGTTTGTTATCTCACCGTAGGGAACGCCGTCTATCATGATGTCCACGTGAAGCATCGAACAGCTGGGCATACCGTTTCCCATTCTGTATAACAGGAGCTGGCCGCCGTAAGCATATGCCTTCTTGCATGCAGGACAAGGGAATCCGACCGTCATATCTCTTTTTATGTCATCAGAAACAATTCCGCAATCAGGACAACGCACTCTGAACTTCCTGCTCAAAGGAAGAGTGATATTAGCACCGTCCATGACAGGCTGATAATAAGGGATCGAAGGTTTCTGCGCAGGTGCCTGGGCAGGAACTGCCTGTGGCGCCGGTGCCGGTGCAGGTGCAGGTGCAGGAGCAGCCTGTGGAGCTGAAGTTCCTACAGGAGTACCGCAGATCATGCAGAAGTTGGTACCATCAGGTAAGGCTGAGCCGCATTTAACACAATTCATAGCAATCTCCCCCGCTGCAAATTAAATCATAAAGATCAGAATGTCTGTCAAGATAATTTTACCATTTATTCTGACAGAGCATTACTGCTTCATAAAGATCTTTGGCTTCGCCGCTTTCGATATATGATCTTGCCTTCCTGATCCCGCTCGGATTGCGCAAGGTAACGGGAATCCAGCTGTTATACTGCTTCAGCTCGTATTCCAGGTGATTCTTCTTATCATTGAGTTCACCGATCCTGGAAATTATGTTGCTCTTTTTCTGCATCAGCGGCAGTTCGTCTTCTGCCAGTTTTGCATTCAGACGGTCTCTTTTACGTGTTGCATATACACCGCCAAAGATCACCGTCGCAGCAGCTGCAACTAACATGAAAAACATCATGACGGTCTTAAGAGAATCCGTGTCATATTCAGTGCTCATTCTGCCGCTGAGAAGGCCATTGACCAAAATGACGATAAATATAATACCTACAACTAACTCAGCTATCTGCGAATAAATTAAAAATGGCCAGAAAAACCTGAAAGCGGAATATCTCGGTCTTTTATCAGGAAGCTGATAACGCGGAAGGTCTTTTTGACACTGATCAAGCTCGCTTTTTATTGAATGAAGTTCACCGTACTTTCTCTCCAGTTCATTGGCAAGTGCAATGCTCTCCTCTGAAGAAAGCTTCTCGGCATATTCAACCTTCGTGCCGCATTTCTTGCAGAAAACATCTTCTTCAGACAGTAAAGCGTGACAATTAATACAATACCTCATAATACTATCCTCCTTAATCCGATTTTAATTTTAACAAACGGGGTATATACGGACAACGATGTTCAAATATCAGCAGAGTAAAATCGGAAAGGTTCTTTTTATGCAAATTACTCAAATAAACCAAAAGCGCTCCGATTACTCGAAGCGCTTTTTGATGGTGAGCCATGGGGGACTCGAACCTCCGGCCCACAGCTTAGAAGGCTGTTGCTCTATCCAGCTGAGCTAATGACCCTGGAGCGAGTGATGGGAATCGAACCCACGTGGTCAGCTTGGAAGGCTGAAGTTCTACCATTGAACTACACTCGCATATCGGCACTTAAATCAAGTGCCTATGTATATTACACTAAGGATAAAAAATAATCAACTAAGAATTTTAGTTAGGGATCTTTCCTGAGAGATATGTATCAGAGATAAAGTATCCGTCCTGTGTCTTATACCAGATTCCGTTAGCCTTAGCTACTACAGTTACAGACTGTCCTCTTGTAAGAGTACCAACCTTCTCATATTTAGTGCCGGGGCCTGATCTGACGTTAAGGAATTCGCCCTTGGACACTTTTACATAATATGTTTGAGGTGATTCAAGCTTAGTCTCCTGCCAGGTAACCTCTTCAGTAGTTGCTCTCGGTCCTGAATATATAGTAAGAGTAGTAGTCGGTGCTGTGGTGGTAGTAGTTGTTGTTACTTCTGTTGTCTCAGTCTCTGTCTCAGTAGGCTCCGGCTGCTTTCCGCCGCAGGCTGCAACACCGAGGCATAAAGCACCGATAGTCATTGCTGCAATGAGTGCTGTTGTAAATCTCTTTCTATTCACAATAATCACCTCCACATAATCGTGTGCATAATCATTTAATTTATTATTACACATTTTGCGTGTAAATATATTTAAATTTTGTTACATCTTAAGGCAAATTTACACTATTACAAAGAAAATGCAAAACATTTCCTTATTTGGCATCATCTTCAAGCATGTAAAAAGCTTCATGATCCCTGTATCTGCCGTTGATATGCATATAAGAGATCCTCTGGCCTTCGTAATGGAAACCAAGCCTTTTGACCAGATTCAGCGAAGGTTCATTCTCCGGAAGAATAAAGGCCTCTATCCTGTGCATCCTGTATTCATCGAAAACAAAGGCCATGGCGCCTTTCAAGGCTTCCGTCATGTATCCTTTGCCCGTATGATCCTTATCGAGATGATATCCGCAGGCGCAGGACATCATTCCGCCGAAAGCAAAATTAAAGAAAGATACCCTTCCTATTATCTCCCCTGTCTCCTTCAGGCAGATCCACAAAGGGACAAGGCTGCCTTCCAAAAAAGAGTTGTAATCATAAGCGAGATACTTCTTCTGCATGGAGACTGTAAAGTAGTCATCCGTATGGGTCTGGGCAAACGCCTTGTGGAACTCCCGGTTCTTCCTGAAGTACTCAGTGACACGTGGAGCCTCGCTTCTGCGAAGAACAGCAAGCCTTAACCGCTCAGTCTCAAGAGCAATGACTTCAAATCTGTTCCTGTTTTTTGCAACTGTATATCCGCTGCGGGGCATAAGCAGGACTTTTCCTTAAGCCGTCTCAGAAGTCTCAGAAGAATCAGAGACATCGGAAGTCTCTGCAGCATCTGCAGGCACTGTATCCACTTTACCTTCAAGGATCTTTTCCTTAGCGTACTTTCCGGATTTGGAGATCAGTCCTTCAGGCCAGTGAGCGGCCTTCTGATCAGAATTATACTTATCGGAAATAAGGAAAAGAGCATTGGCATCATTATTTACAGTGCTTCCTATCGCATAGTTGCACCAGGAAATGTGATTCTCCCTGAAGAAATCAAGCCAGTTATCACTTTCAAGGAAATAGACACCGCCCTTGCAGTCTTCACTGCAAAGACCCCATTCCGTTACGAACACGCATGTATTCTTTTCTACGGCTTCTCTTATCTTCTCTCTCTGTTCTTCTGATTGTGAACCTGAGAAAACACGGCATCCGTAAGCGATGTTATCGAACTTGAGCTTAGCCTTGGCAGCATCTTCAATGCCACGGCCCTTATCGGAAGTTCCGACGATAATGATGGATTCAGGGCTGTTCTCCCTGATAGCCTTGATAACGTCGGAAGCAAAAGGTGCAATGGCTTTTTCCCATTCGTCCTTAACGGGATTTTCCTCATCAACTGTCAGGTCCTCATTTGACACTTCATAGATGACATTCGGAACATCAGCATAGATCAATGACAGTCTGGTAAAGAAATCAACTGCTGCCGCCTTGTTCTCATCAGCACTTTTATCGTAACCGACATTCCAGTCAACGATCACATAAACGCCCTCGTTTATGCACATATCGCAGAACTTGCAGATAGGGTCGAAATATTTGTCAGGTTCTTTGAGATAACCTTTATTTGCATCACCGGTAACAGCAAGCCTTATAACGTCGCATCCCCAATCCTGTACGAGAGTCTTAACAGCTTCAGAAGTAAAGAAATCCCCGCACTCCTCGATTCCGAAGGTGCTCATACCCTTGAGGACAATCGGATCGCCTTTGCTGTTCATGATATTCGAATCCTTGATCGTCAGCTTGCCGTTCATATCAACGACTTTACCGCTGACTACGGCGGTACTGAACGGATCGGTCACTTCGGCCCTGACAGAAGATGATGTCTCAGATGTCTCTGTCTCGGTGGATTCGGTTGTCGGTTTGGTGGACGGCAATGTCTCCGGACCTAAGTTCATCGAGCAAGAAGACAGCAGCAACGCCCCGGATATAATAAATACGGACATTCCGTAAGTCAGTCTGTTCATTAAAAATTTACCTCTCAAAACGGTCAAAACATGTAAAAGTACGTTTCATTTCTACATTTTGACGTATAATCAAAAGTATTATAGAGCAAAATACACCAAAATCTAATATTAAGTAAGGTTATTTTGGTGAGAGTGATGTTTTTTTTTAGATTTTAATCTATAATATTGTTGAATATACGATAGTAGGAGCCTAAGAATATGGGACGAACCGACGCTTTGAAAGATAAAATCCTTAAACTCGGATCGAAGCAGAAGCTTGGCGCACTTTTAAAGTACGCTGACAGCCAGGAAGATGACGTTCGCATGACTGTAGCAATGGCTATGGGAATGTGCCCTAGTTATGAATCAGGAATGGCTCTTATTCCTCTCTTACGTGATTCTTCTCCTATGGTAAGAGCAGCAGCCGCTACAGCAGCCGCTGACATTCACGCAAAGCACTGCGAAGAATACGTTAAGAAGCTTGCTTTCGCTGACTCCGACCCTAACGTAAGACAGGTCGCTAAGGCAGCTTTCGACAAGCTCAAGGACAGCGTAGTCTGATAATTAAATGAATTGAATGATTAAGGGCACTCTGTTGAGTGCCCTTTTTTTGTTCTTCTGTTTCTTTTGAAGAGATTGATATTGGTTTGCGAGCGATTTCCGCACAAGCGAAGCGCGGAGGACTTTAGCGAGCAAACTAAGATCAGTCTTCGATCGGAACTATCTCATCCTTATCCTTGAAGATGTGCTTCTCAGGGATGACGCCTCTTACTCTTGAGAGAGGATAGACGCGGCAGCCTCTGCCGATAACCGTACCGGGATTAAGTACGCTCTGGCAGCCGACTTCAACATTGTCGCCTACGATAGCTGCGAACTTCTTAAGTCCTGTCTCGATGACTTCATCACCGTTCTTAACACATACAAGCGTCTTATCTGACTTAACATTGGATGTGATGGCACCTGCACCGAGGTGTGATTTATAACCGAGGATAGAGTCGCCTACATAGTTATAGTGAGGAACCTGAACGTTGTCGCTGATGATTACGTTCTTAAGCTCTGTGGAATTTCCGATAACACACTTGGAACCGATAAGAGCACTGCCTCTGATGAATGCGCACTGACGGACTTCAGTCTCGGGTCCGATGATGCAGGGGCCTGCGATATAAGCGGAATCGAAAACTTTGGCACTCTTTGCGATCCAGATGCCTTCGCCCTTGTTCTCATATACTTCGGGATCAAGGGTAGGTCCTAACTGAAGGATGAACTCCTTGATAAGCGGCAACGCTTCCCAGGGATACTTCTTGTCCTCAAGAATAGGAGCTGCAAGTGTGTGTGTTAAATCGATAAGATCTTTGGTCTCAATCATTGTTAATATATCCTTTCTCCCCTGCCGGTCATACGCAGGGCTTTTAGAATCATTTATTGACTGAATATACCGTTACAGGTATCTCCGGATGACTAATGCGCTCGACACGGAAATATACGTTTCTGTCCTTGCTCGATATCTCGACAGGAAGATTGAAGATACCGACATCACCGGATTTGATCTTATCGTAATTGATAGATGCAACGATATCATCAGCAGTAAGTGCGTTGATCGTGCTGGCACGGCCTACGATCTCCAGTTCAACAGAGTCGATCGGATAAGACGGATCCACATTATCAGGAAGATCACCATCGAGATACTTGCTTATCGGAACGGTAATATTTCTTGTAACGACAGGGTTAGTGATGACCTGGATATACATCCAGAGGCTGAGAGACAGGAAGATCGACAGAATAAGGAAAAGTACCCTTGTTGTGGTGCTGACTCTCTTGGAGTTGGATGTCTCGTCAGCTACTTTGGTCCTGATCGAGATCGGAACTGCAGCTTCACCTGCAACTTCAACCTGTGTCGTGGCAACGATAGGCTCAGGTGTGGGAGAAGTCTTAGTCTTGGATGCATTCTCAACTTCTTCCTGGCTCAGAACGGAATCCTGGTTTGAATCGGAATTTCCGCGGAGCTTATCCAGGAACTTTCCGATAAATGTCTTATTCTCAGCGCCATATTCCTTAAGTCCGAGAAGATATGAGAGATTGGCCTCAAGTTCTTTTGTAGATCTCATCTCAAAGAGTCTGCCGTTAACGGCGATGGAGGTCTTTCCTCTCTCTTCTGAAACGACTACTGCAACAGTATCGCCCATCTCGCTTGCTCCGACCGCAGCTCTGTGGCGTGTACCTGCACGCTCAAGAGAGTGCATCGTAACCGAGAGCGGAACGTGGCATCTTGCGGCAATGATCCTTCCGTCTCTTATGAGGAGTCCGCCGTCATGCATGGGTGAACCTTTATAGAAAATGCTCTGAAGTACTGCACTCGTAACCTCAGAGTCAAATGAAACAACATTCTCCTGGGAAAGAAGCTCATCAAGCTTTGTCTTTCTCTCGATCAGGATCAAAGCGCCTGTATATGTTCTGGACATCTCCTTGCAGGCAGAGCTGATCTCCTTGATGAATGTAGTAAGCTCTTCCCTTGTCATCTTGGCTTCGCTGTGTCTGAACGGGTTGGCCGCGGAAGTTGTTCGAAGGCCTACCGTCTCAAGAGCTCTTCTGAGCTCAGGCTGGAACAATACGACGAAAAGGATGGCAACGATGTAAAGCAGCCTGTTAAAAAGGAATCCGACCATATCGAGTCCGATGAGGCCGCAGAAAGCAACGAAGATCAATACGAAAACGATACCTTTGATAAGCTGCCATGCTCTGGTCTGTCTGATAAACATCAGCACGGAATAGAAAAGGAATGTAACGAGAGCTATATCGATCGCATATCTGATGAAGTCCCAGGGGCTGCCGAAAAAGAGCGTGCCCTTATCAAGGCTGTTAAAAAGCTCGCCCAGGAATTCGAATATCTGGCTGATGATAGATGTATTTGACATCGACCCATGTCCTTCTTTATACGCTTATCTTATTTAGTATAACATAAGGCTCAAAAATCAAAGTCGGATTTTTTAAATGAATTTGAGTTAATTGCTTGTCTCTGAAGACTCGGTAAAATAAGTCTGTTTGGTCGCTTCAGCCTTGAATTCCTCGTATGCGGCGGGAGTCATTCCCTTGTCGGAACCCTTTAACAGAGCTTGAAGAACGATGAACGCGACACAGTTGACTCTGATCTGGAGTCTGTCACCCGTGCAGTCGATCTCACCGTCGCCGTCTCTGTCGACATCATCACCTATGAGGAGCGGATCAAGGAAATATGCGCAGTCCGAAGGTGTTCTCCTGACCTTGCCGCCGAAGTCCTGAAGATTCAGGTTCTTCGTCTCCTTCATCTTTTCGAGATCATTGTAGTTATAGTCGTAGCTCTCGAAATAAACGATCGCGATGCCTCTGTCATCAAAAGGCTTATAGTCGGAGATCGTATTCGGGAGCTCGTTGAATACGTCCTTATAACCGTCATCATTGACATCGAACCTCAGACCCGACTCGTTATAGTAAAGGTCAAAGCGGTAGTACGTATAGAGCGGATTTGCAAAGCAAACGTCGTAAGCCTGATAGAGCTTTCTTCTCATCTCATACTTCTTGTTGTTTATAAGGGACTTAAACCCGGATGAAGCGTAGACTTTATCGCCTGCATATAGGCTGTCGATGTCATACATTACATCAATACTGTAAAGGACATCGCTCTTGAGCGATGCACAGAAAGCATTAGCGCCGGCCTGTTCATCAGTGCCTGCACCGAAGAAGACAAACCACACGTCATAAGCAACGTTCTGATAATCCTTAAACGCCTTAAGGGCTGTCAGTACGCAGGCCGTTCCAGACGCGTTGTCGGAAACACCGTCGAACATGTACTTCGGACGCTCAGTCGGCTCAGCACCTTCCTCAGTCTCCTTGGGTTCTTCCTTCTCCTCTTCCTTGGGAGCATACTCGGGCAGAACAGCAGCATCATAATGAGCGCCGATAATGGCAACTCTGTGCTCGATCTGATAAGTACCGTCATCCTGGCGGCAGTAGAAACCGGTTCCGGGGATCTTTACAATATAATTTGCCGAGCTCTTAGTCTCTGCTTCTTCGCCTTCTCCTACTTCTTTAGAGAAAGTCTGAACTTCAGGCGTATATCCGATCTCCTTGATCTTCCCTGCGATATAATCACCCACTGCGCTCTCGCCTTCAGAATAAGGCTTCCTGTCAGGGAACTTCGAAGCGATCTCCCTTGCGATGTCAGCGCCGTAAGAACCGTAATCTGCAGCCTTTGTGGAAGTCTTCTCACCCTTTTTGCAGGATGTCAGAACAAGAGGTCCCGTAAGGACCGCAAAAGACAAAGCCGCAGCTATAAACCTTGTTAACCTAGTATTGCTCATAACTTCGCTATTATACCCTAAGTTTCCTCATCTTTTGAGGCAACTTGTGAAGATGCGGCCGTAATATTCATGAGCCGCTCTTCAAATATGGCCAGAGCTTCCTCAGTCGAAGGGTTCGAAATAGCCCAGCTTCCCTTGCCGTCAGTCTCCTCATAGCATACGAGGGCATCATTGGAAGCCGAACCCTTTCTGTATGAGTCCCTGAGCGAATTCATGATAGCGTTAAAGCTTACACCCTTAAGCTCAGTAGGAAGTCCGAGCTTAAGATAGATAGCCTTGAAAGCAGGTCTTACCTTCTCCGGAACAGTAGCATAAAGGCTCAAAGCCAGCGCCTCGCCCTCCGAATAGTTCATGAACCTGAAGTATCCTTCGATTGCTTCGGAAAGCTCTGAACCCAATGTAAGAAGCAGCGGGTTCTTCTTATCGATCGCAGCCCTTGCGGCATACACACGGTTTAAGAAAACCCTTATATCCGAAGGCTTTGAGCCGGAAAGCTCGATAAGATCGGTAAGAAGTCCGAAGTCAGCCAAAAGAGCATATCTTATTATCTGAGAATAACCGTTGGGAATGTATTTCTTCGGAACCGTCGAAAGGAATGTCGGATCGGCAAATACGGCAGTCTGAGAAATCGCCACAGACGCAGTATTCTTGCGGCTTCCGGAGTTAAGGCATGCCCTGTCGGCACAACAAGTCTCGGACATGGACGATAAAGTCGTCGGAACTGCGATATAACGGGACTTTCCGGTATAAAGAGCTGATGCGAATGCCGTGATGTCGAGAACGGATCCGCCGCCTAAGCCGATTATCCAGTCGTTGCCGTTAAGACCGTATTCATTGAGTTCCTTGATGACATTATTAACCTGTGAAAGGTTCTTATTCTGCTCGCCTTCTTCAACTGTAATGAGGAATGTCTTAAGATCCCTTAAGGCGAACTGCTTCTCAAATGCATTGTAGTAATAGGCACTGACCTGTCTGTCAGAGATTATGGCAACCTTGATCTCACGGTCACTTAAGTCCTTATTACCGTATTGCTCGAGTATAAATCCCGCGACAAATTCCTCCGCGATACCGCTTCCGGTAAAGCAATCGTAGCTTCTGTTGCAATCAAGTCTGTCCAAGTTCCTAAACGGCTCCTTTAGCTTAAAAAGTCAATTTGTATATTACCACAAAAGTGTTAGAATATACGCTCAGGTAAATTTATTAATAGAGGTTTTATATGAAAATAAGAACGAGATTCGCTCCCAGTCCCACGGGATTTATGCATGTCGGTAATCTCCGCACCGCGCTTTACGAATACCTTACGGCCAAGCACGAAGGCGGCACTTTTGTATTAAGGATCGAAGATACCGACCGTGAACGCTATGTTGAGGGCGCAACTCAGGTTATATATGACACATTGAAGCTCGCAGGTCTTGAGCACGACGAAGGACCTGACATCGGCGGCGAATACGGACCTTACGTCCAAAGCGAGAGGCTTTCGATGTATAAGCCCTATGCCGAACAGCTCGTAGAACAAGGCAAGGCCTACAGATGCTTCTGCACCAAGGAGCGTCTTGAAGCTCTTAAGGAGAATGCTCCCGAGGGCACAGGCTATGACAGACACTGCAGAGATCTGTCCCCTGAAGAGATACAGAAGAACTTAGACGCAGGCATGCCCTACGTTATCCGTCAGAAGATGCCTCTTACAGGCTCTACTTCTTACCATGACCTGGTTTACGGCGATATCACATTCCCCAATGAGGATCTGGACGATCAGGTGCTTATCAAGACAGACGGCTTCCCTACCTATAACTTCGCTAACGTTATCGATGACCACACAATGGGCATTACACACGTTGTAAGAGGATCCGAGTACTTATCTTCCACACCTAAGTACAACCTCCTCTATGAGGCATTCGGCTGGGAGATCCCCACATATATCCACCTGCCGCTCATCATGGGCAAGTCAGTTGACGAGGAAGGCAACGAAGTCATATCCAAGCTTTCCAAGCGCCACGGTTCCACAGGCTTCATGGATCTTGTTAACGAAGGATACCTCCCTGAGGCGATCATCAACTATATCGCCCTCTTAGGCTGGGCGCCCAAGGATACAAGAGAGATCTTCTCTTTAAAGGAGCTCATCGAAGCATTCGATATTAACGGCATCTCCAAGTCACCTGCCGTCTTCGACTACGACAAGCTCTCATGGGTCAACCAGGAACACATCAAGGCAATGTCCGACGAGGAATTCCTTACACACGCAAAGCCCTTCTACGATGAGGCAGGCGTTGATGCTTCATGCTACGAACTCCTTGCTGAGCTCTTAAAGCCCAGGATCGCTAAATTCAACGAGATCACAGAGAAGCTCTCATTCATTAAGGAATACGGTGATTTCGACCTCGCACTTTTCGAGCACAAGAAGAGCAAGTCCACTTTGGAATCTTCCAAGCAGATGCTCGAAAAGGCTATCCCTGTCTTAGAGAACCTTGACTGGGACAGAGAAGCTATCACGGAAGCAATGAAGACACTCGCCGAGAGCCTTGAGGTCAAGAACTCAGTTGTCATGTGGCCTGTAAGGATCGCTGCCGCAGGCGTTGCGGTAACCCCCGGCGGATGCGCTGAGGTTATGCTCCTTCTGGGCAAGGAAGAATCCTTAAAGAGAATTAAATACGCTTATTCAAGACTTTGATTTGGGAGAATATGAGAAATGGCTGAAAGCAAGAATTTTATCGAGCAGATCATCGATGAAGAACTGAAGGAAGGCGGCAGAGTCTACGGCAAGAAGATCCACACCAGATTCCCGCCCGAACCGAACGGCTACCTTCACATAGGTCACGCAAAGGCTTTGGAGATCGACTTCGGCACTGCTGAAGAATATAACGGTCTTTGCAACCTCAGAATGGATGACACGAACCCCACCAAGGAAGATGAGGAATTCGTTGACGCGATCAAGGAAGACATCAAGTGGTTAGGTCACGACTGGGGCGACAGGTTCTTCTATGCATCCGAATATTTCGAGAAGATGTATGAATTCGCAATAGAGCTCATCAACAAGGGCCTCGCATACGTCTGCGAACTTACACCCGAGCAGATGAGAGACATGAGGGGCGACACAAAGACTCCTGCAGTCTCCCCTTACCGCGACAGACCCATCGAAGAGAGCCTCGATCTCTTCAAGAGAATGAGAGCCGGCGAATTTGAAGACGGTAAGATGACTCTCCGTGCGAAGATCGACCTCGCATCAGGCAACTTCAACATGAGAGACCCTGTTATCTACAGGATCAACCACCTGCCTCACCACAGAACTGGCAATGAGTGGTGCATCTACCCCATGTACGACTTCGCCCACCCGATCGAGGATGCTCTGGAAGGCATCACACACTCCCTCTGCTCTCTTGAGTTCGAAGCTCACAGACCTTTGTATGACTGGGTCGTAAACAACATCTCCATTGAGTGCAAGCCCCGTCAGATCGAGTTTGCAAGACTCGGCATCACACATACGGTCCTTTCCAAGAGAAAGCTCCGCGCCATGATCGAGGCAGGCATCGTATCAGGCTGGGATGACCCCAGAATGCCTACACTCTGCGGTCTCAGAAGACGCGGCTATACACCTGCTTCCATCCACAACTTCAGCGCAAGGAACGGTGTCGCAAAGGTCAACTCAGTTGTTGATTTCGCATTCCTCGAATACTGCTTAAGAGAGGATCTTAACGAGCACGCTCAGAGAGCCATGGCTGTCTTAAAGCCGATCAAGCTCATCATCGACAACTATCCTGAGGGCGCAACCGAAGAATTTGACGTTGAGAACAATCCCAAGGATGAGAATGCCGGCACACGCCAGGTATCCTTCTCAAGAGAGCTCTGGATCGAAGAAGATGACTTCATGGAAGTTCCCGCTCCCAAGTATTTCAGACTCTTCCCCGGCAACGAAGTAAGACTTAAGTCAGCATATGTTGTTAAGTGCGTTTCCTGCGATCACGACAGCGAAGGCAATGTAACTGCTGTTCACTGCACATACGATCCTGACTCAAGAGGCGGCAACACTCTTGACGGAAGAAAGATCAAGTCCACAATCCACTGGGTAGATGCCAACAACTGCGTTGACGGCGAGATCAGACTTTACGACAGACTCTTTACAACAGAGCAGCCTGACCTTGCTGACTGCAACTATCTGGACTTCATCAATCCTGATTCATTGGAGATCATCAAGGGCGCCAAGCTCGAAGCATTCTTAAAGGACACCAAGCCCGCTGACAGATTCCAGTTCTTAAGAACAGGCTACTTCTGTGCTGACTCCAAGGATTCGGCACCTGACCACTTGGTATTCAACAGAGCAGTATCCTTAAAGGATTCTTACAAACCGGAGTGATAAATTCTGACAAGAATACAGATAAACCAAGGGTTGTCTCAAAATGAGGCAACCCTCTTTTTTACTTAGCATTCTTCTCGTAAGTCGGCTGCTCGTATAAAGACTTGCCCAGAAGAGTCATCGCCTGCTTAGGACAATGGTTTACGCACCTGTAGCACATCGTGCATTTTGCAGAAGCTACAGCCTTGCCGTTCTCTATCCTGATATTCTGAGTCGGGCAATTCTTTGCGCAGATACCGCATCCGATGCACTTCGCAGGATCGATCCTGAGCTTATCTTTATAACCTGTCGTCTTATTGTAGAACCAGAGTCTCTGACAGAATAATCCCGCCAGGTGTGCTGCAAAAGACAGACCTTCTTTAGGATAGTTTCCTTCTCTCATCTTCCTTGCCGCATCGATAATGCGCTTGTCAGCTTTATCTATTATCGCCTTATTCTGTTCTTTAGACTTCTTAAGAGCTTTGCAGTCGCCAATAGAGTCAGGCATTACGATCTGAAGGCCGCCGGTAATCTCCGCGCCGTACTTCTTAAGGAGCCTTGCTGCGCACCCTGTACCGTCACCTGCAAACAATCCCATTGTCGTAATAAGAAAGACCTTTTTGCCATTCCATGCTTCTTGGTGACTGTTTATGAAGTCTCTTACAAGATACGGAATGTTCGAAAACATTGTCGGATAAGCAATTACCAGCTCATTGCCTTCTATAGCCTTCAGCGCTTCATCAGATTCTATGGGTGCCATTATCCCCTTATTTCCGAGCTCATCCAAGAGCAGCCCGACTATATGCTTCGTATTGCCCGAACCGCTAAGATATATAGCATTCATGAGACACCCTCCAAAAGCATCTTAAATGCTTTCTTCAGATACTCGTCCTTACTCATGTTGAATCTGAGCTTAAGGTATTCTTCCTTATCGTTAGCCATCGAGATTATCCCTGATATCGATGACCACATCATAATGACCGCAGGATAGATATCAATGTCTTTTCTGACAACGCCCTCTTCTATGCCGCTTCTGATGAATCTTGCGATCTCCTCGTTCGTCTGTTCGCCGATATCGTAGATCTTCTTATAAAGCTCCTGCTCCATGTCAACGGAGATCTTGCCGAGCGTTCCTTTGCAGAACAGAGGGTGCTTTTCGAACTTATCAGCGATATCAAAGCAGAGCCTGTAATATCTTTCTTCAAAGCTTCCGGTGCCTTCTGCGGCCTTCTTGGCATCCTCTAAGAGCAATTCCATATACTTGCAGACGATTGAATCCCAGATGATCTGTTTACTCTTGAAGTAGACATAAACAGTGGATTTGCTGATCCCGGTATTGAACGCAACCTCATCCATTGAAACGGCGTCGAAGCCTTTTTTCTCGAAAAGTTCTTCAGCAACCTCTAAGACACAAGTAGTGTGAAGTTCTATTAATCTTTCTTTGCGCTTTTTGCTCATATAAAGCACCTCCCTAAATCCCTATAATCGAACTACCAGTACAATTATCGAACTACCAGTACAATTATCGTACTACCAGTTCGATTATATGTCAAGAATAACCCTAAGGGCAAAATTGAAGGACAGTAAAGATCAATGGATCTCAGGGAGTTTAAGAATCCTGTCTAATGCTTCATTTACAACACTTCTCGGGCATGCGACATTCATACGGATGAACTGATCCGCCTTCTTCGAAAAGAACGTGCCCTCCGAGAATCTGATGTGAGCTTTATCAAGGAAGAATTTTGAAGGGTCTTCAAGCCCCATGGAAGATGCATCTATCCACATGAGGTAGGTGCCTTCGATATCGGTAACCTTGAGCTTCGTGCCTGCAAGGCGGTTCTTCACAAGCTCAATGTTGCCTTCAAGATAGGTGATAAGTTCATCCATCCATTTATCACCGTAAGTATAAGCGGCTCTGGTCGCGACAAGCCCCATGATGTTCAGTCCATATGCGCCTGTCGTAAGAGAATACCTGTCCACTGCCCTGCGCATTGAATCGTCTGCGATGACAATGTTCGCAGCCTGGATGCCTGCGATATTAAACGACTTGGTAGCTGACGTGCACGATACAGTGATCTTCTTTATCTCTTCTGACAAAGAAGCGAACGGTATATGCTTGTGGCCACTGTAGACAAAGTCTGCGTGGATCTCATCGCATACGATCACCATGTGATACTTAAGACAGATCTCTCCAACCTTCGTGAGCTCTTCTTTGGTCCATACGCGTCCGACAGGATTATGAGGATTGCAAAAGATCAGCATCTTAACGTTATTTTCACGGGCCTTGTTCTCGAAGTCATCGAAATCGATCTCAAAGCGTGATCCTTTGCGTACCAGATCAGACACGACCAGATTTCTGCCGTGGCCCTTTACGGCTCTTCCGATGGGACCATAGAGCGGTTCAAAGATAAGAATGCTGTCTCCCTCTTTTGTAAGCGCCATGATGGAATCTGAGATACCGAGAACGACACCGGGCATCTTTAAGACTGTCTTTGGATCGACGTCCCAGCCGTATCTTCTCTTAAACCAGCCGGCAACTGCCTTATCGTAAGATTCATCCGCTTCAGGATATCCGTACACGCCTCTTTTGGCCTGCTCTGTAAGAGCCTCGATGACTTCAACAGGGCTCTTAAAATCCATATCGGCAACCCACATCGGAATAAGATCGTTGATACCGTCTATCTTCGCATGCTTAATATCTTCCGGCGTATTTCTATCTATTAGTTCGTCAAAGTTAATCATAACGTTCGAAGTAAGGGAGTTATATTTTAGTATCCGGCTAAGAACGCCTTCGTCCTCTCCTGCTGAGGATTCGTAACGAGATCGTATGCGGGGCCTTCTTCAACGATGACGCCGCCGTCCATGAATACGATGCGGTCTGCAACGTCTCTTGCAAAGCTCATCTCGTGAGTAACGATGACCATCGTCATCTTCTCCTGCGCAAGCTCCTTGATGACCGTAAGGACGCCTTTGGTAAGCTCAGGATCCAATGCGGATGTGGGCTCATCGAAAAAGATGATCTCAGGATTCGTGGCAAGAGCTCTTGCGATCGATACCCGCTGCTGCTGGCCGCCTGAAAGATTGCAGGGATATTCGTCAGCTTTTGCTTCAAGATCCATCTTCTTAAGCAGGCCGTCGCAGATCGCGTCAGCTTCAGCCTTGCTCTTCTTGTGAACGTGGATAAGAGCTTCGGTAATATTTCTTCTTACGGAAAAATGCGGGAAGAGATTGAAGTTCTGGAAAACGAGACCGAACTTGCTGCGGATCTCCTTTTCGAGCTTCTTGTCGCAATAGACCAGGTGTCCGTCGACTTCATCGCAGAGGACGTCGCCGCCTATTACGATCTTTCCGGCATCTACCTTTTCGAGTGTTGTGGCGCATCTTAAGAGCGTTGATTTGCCGCCGCCGGAAGGTCCGATCACTGCAACTACTTCGCCGCGCCTGACCTGCATATTGATGCCCTGCAGGACTTCGAGCTTGTCGAAGGACTTGTGGATGTCTTTTATCTCAAGAACGATGTCGTTATTAGCGTCAGACATTAAGTTACCCCGTTTAAGAATAGTAAGACATGGATTTCTCCACGCGGTTTAAGATAAATTCGATAAGGAGATTCATCGCATAGTAGAACAGGCCGGCAACGATGAATGGCATTACGGATACCTGCTTCGATGCGGCTGCGGATGCTCTGGTAAACATTTCTGCAACGGATAACACCTGAGCAAGCGACGTGTCCTTAACGAGCGTGATGATCTCATTTGATACTGAGGGCAATACCCTCTTAATGACCTGAGGAAGAATGATCTTGAAATATGTCTGTGACTTCGAAAACCCGAGGACGGTCGCAGCTTCGTACTGGCCCTTTGACATGGACTGGATGCCGCCTCTGAAGATCTCGGCAAAATATGCTGCGTAATTAAGTGAAAATGCGATGATGGTCGCTATGAATCTGTAGTCGTTGCCGAGGCTCACTCTGAATACGTAATAGGGTCCGAAATAGACCAGGAGGAGCTGAAGCATAAGAGGAGTGCCTCTTAAGACGGATATATAGAGCCTGCAAATCAGTGAGATGACAGGGATCTTGGACATCCTGCCCTTGCAGATAAGAAGGCCCAAAGGGATCGAGAAGACCAGTGTCAGACCAAAGATCGCAAGCGTAAAGCCGAAGCCCTGAACAAGCTGGGTCAATGTCGATATCAGCATACTGATTACCTGATTCGTTTCTTCCATAAGGATCCTCAACAAAAGAAATAAAAAAGCCCTTAAACCAAATGATACCAAGAGCTTTCGCACAGATGTAATTGTATCATAACAGCCGCCTTAAGTTGATGGCAAAATAAGACGTGTAAAAATAAATTTATAATATATAATAGTCTAGAGAACATTTGGGATATTGTTCGCGGGGAAATAGCACATCACATGGATACTTTGGACTCTAGAGCCGGTGATAACGGATTTAAGCTTATCATGAAGTACCGTAATGTCATCATGGGCATTGCGGCTATATGGATATTCGTTTTCCATACATGGATACCGCTCTACCACGAGCCGACAAATGAGATTACACTGTTCTTTCACAGTATTGAAGAATATGTCCGAAAGATGGGATATTGCGGTGTCGATATTTTCCTGCTCATGTCCGGAATGGGGCTTACCTACTCTATCAA
>Ga0256407_10005598_pt1 | contig 19988 bp, 20 predicted proteins | sample RumenRJG_04DNA_FD_193489 | JGI IMG/M metagenome (GOLD analysis project Ga0256407, IMG submission 193489) | Bovine rumen microbial communities from Lethbridge, Alberta, Canada - RJG_04 | ecosystem: Host-associated > Mammals > Digestive system > Stomach > Rumen | place: Canada: Alberta... | reverse complement strand
AAATCAGAAAAGAACAGGAACTCTGTATCCTGCAGGAACAAAAGCTCTTCTAAATAATCGTATAAAAGGGAAACAAGGTCTTCTGAAACTATTTCAAATTCTCTAGATTCCTCTTTTTTTACTTTGCTTATATCAGTTATAACATTGAACATAGCGAGTCCTGCATTTTCGTATGCCTCTTCTATGGATTTCCCATAGGCATAGAATCCAATGTCTGCAGTGACATCAAAATAATCATATTTATCTGTTTTTGATTCATTATTCTTCATAGCTATGCACCAATATTAATTCATTATTAAGTTTATTGTTAATGCTAACAATTAATTATTTAATTTTAATATTATATAAACTCCTTGAAAAATAATGTTTTCAAAGTTGTTTTTCATCTTTATAATAAATACACTTGAAATCCAACCCCATATTAGTTTTCAAATGCTCTCTTTCTCTTTTTTTATATATGCTTTAGAACTTAGTAATATTACAGAGAGAAAATTTATAAGAAAACTTAAATTAAAATGAGGTGAAAAAATGATAAAGCATACTAACAATAATTGTGACTTAAGAAGAAAAACCAGCATTATGGATCCTATGAACTTTCACAACCTTAGAATTGATTTTAAAGATTGCATGGTAATATTTGTAGTTCTTACAGTATTACTTTTATCTATTTTAGCTGTTAGCGCAGCTCCAAGCCCAGAAATGATGAGCTGGGTATAACTAAACAAATGAAACCAAACCCATTGTTTATTAAAGGATGTAACCATATAGGATAAAAACTACTAAAGATTTATGAATATTATCGTGCAATTTCTTAAAAAGAACATCTCATAAATATTTAGATTTTATAAATTACATAGTTTACATCCTTTAATCAATGTGTTTTTAAAATTAAATTTTTATTTTTATTTTATCATTTTTTAAACACTAAAAACTCAATAACCATCATTTAATCCTTTACACCATACATCAATTTTTACTTTTTTTAGATCCATTTGATTGTGTAATTTTTAAATGCATTTTTCAAATATTCATTTTTTGATTTTGTTAGTTTTAATTTCAACAATTAATTTTAAATGTATTATAAAACATAACTATAATATTATATTAGAAATTATATTAGAATTTAATTAGACTTTAATTAGAATTTATATTAAATATAATTGAAATTCATAATTTTTATACAAAAAATTTTATACAAACTTATTATTTAATATTAAATTTTTATTTTAACTTATTCCGTGATATTTATGTCAGTTAAAGAAAATCTTGAAAAGGTAAGAGACAATGTATGGGAACTTCCAAGTAGCTATAGAAAGGAAATGAGAGTTCCTGGAAGATTGTATCTTGATGATGAATCCGTTAAGGATATTGAAGAGGGAGCTCTTGAGCAAGTGGCAAATGTAGCTTGCATGCCAGGTATTCAAGGTGCATCAATAGCTATGCCAGACATTCACTTTGGATATGGTTTCAGTATTGGTGGTGTAGGAGCTTTCAATTACAATAATGGTGTTGTAAGTCCTGGGGGAGTAGGTTTTGACATTAACTGTGGAGTTAGAATGCTTAGAACTAACTTGACAGAAGACGAAATCAAACCTAAGCTTAAGGAACTTACTGAAGTCTTATTTAAGAACATTCCATCAGGTGTAGGAAGTAAAGGTCAAATCAGACTTAAGGACAATGAAATCAATGAGGTTTTAGACTACGGTGCTTGGTGGGCTGTAGAACGTGGATTTGGTTGGGAAGATGACCTTAAGTTCTTGGAAGAAAACGGCAGAATGAAGGATGCTGAATCCGCTGTTGTAAGTGATAAGGCTAAAAAAAGAGGAATTCCTCAATTAGGTTCATTAGGTTCCGGAAACCACTTCCTTGAAGTTCAAAAGATTGAAGAGATTTATGACGAAACTGTAGCAAAGGCATTTGGTCTTGAAGCGGGATCAATAGCTATTATGATTCACAGTGGTTCAAGAGGTTGTGGACACCAAATCTGTTCTGACTATTTAAGGCAAATGGATAAGGCTTATAGAAATTATAAAATCAATATTCCTGATAGGCAATTGGCTTGTGCACCTATTGATTCCAAAGAGGCACAAGGTTACTTGAAGGCTATGGCTGCTGGTGCTAATTATGCATGGGCAAATCGTCAAATGATGTCCCATTGGGTTAGAGAATCATTTGAGGAAGTGTTCTCCCGCAGTGCTGATGATATGGGCATGAGCACCATTTACGATGTTGCACACAACATCGCTAAAAAGGAAGTTCATAAGGTAAAAGGTTCCCATATGGAGGTTCTTGTTCACAGAAAAGGAGCTACTCGTGCATTTGGTCCTGGAAGACGTGAAATTCCTAAGGAATACAGGGATGTAGGACAACCTGTATTGATTCCTGGAACTATGGGCACTGCTTCTTACATTTTGCACGGTACTGATGTTGCTATGGAAGAGACCTTCGGTTCAACCGCTCATGGTGCAGGAAGAGTCCTATCAAGAACTGCTGCTAAAAAACAATTCACCGCAGAAGGAATCAAGAAGGAATTGAATGCAAAAGGAATTCATGTAAAAGCAAATTCCGCTCCTGTTTTAGCTGAAGAAGCGCCAGGTGCTTATAAAAACGTTGATTCAGTTGTTAAAACATCTCATGATGCAGGAATTGCTAAATTAGTTGCAAAAGTTGTTCCTTTAGCAGTTACAAAAGGATAATATTATCCTTTTCTTATTTTATTTTGAATTTTTAATTAATTTATTAATTTATAAAATAATTGTTTTATTAATTTATTAAGACAATTATTATTTTTTATTTTTATTGAGGTTATCATATGATTGGAATTATTGGTGGTAGTGGAGTAGAAGAAATAAGTGAATTGGCAGATGCAACTGAAACCAAAGTTATTGAGACTGAATATGGCTCTGTTGAGGTTTCCCTTTTAAGCATTGGGGACAAGACAGTTGCTTTCTTGCCAAGACACTCTGCAGGTCACACTTGCCCTCCACATAAAATCAATTTTAAGGCAAACATCATGGCACTTAAGGAGATAGGTGTTACCCAAATCATGGCTACAAATGCTGTAGGTTCACTTGATTTGGATATTGGTCCTGGATCCATTGTTCTCCCAGATGACTTTTTGGATTTCACTGTAAATAGGGATAGGACTTTCTATGATAATGAGGTTATTCATATAGATATGACTGAACCCTTCTGTAACAGATTAAGAGGAGCTATTTTGGCTAATTCTGGATGTGTAAATGGGCCTGTGGTTGATGGAGGAACAATTGTATGTACCGAAGGACCAAGATTTGAAACTCCTGCTGAGATTAAAATGTTTAGCATACTTGGAGGATCAATTGTTGGCATGACCACCTTGCCTGAAGCGGTTCTTGCAAGGGAAAAGGAAATGTGTTATGCTCCTATAGCTGTTGTTTCCAATTATTCAACTTCCATTTCCCCCACTAAATTGAATACTGATGAGGTTTATGGGATAATGGCTAAAAAGAAAGGGGAATTAATTAAATTATTGTTCAACACAATCAAGGAATTGTCAAAAGAGTGTGATTGTGAGTGTCATCACATTTTAGATGATGCTCATATGTAGTTAAATTTTTTTTATAATTTTAATTAATTTTTTATTTTTAACTATTTTTTCTTATTTTATTGTGCTTTTTTTAGCTTTAATTTTATTTTTTTCAATAAATTCAAAACCTTTATATGCAACCAAGTTTATATAATTGTTACCATATCAACCACATAATCTAAAATTTTCAATCATGTTAAAACGAGGGTGTTTTCATGTTTGGATTTAGTTATTATAGATTTAATGAAGGGGGCATGAATCTATAATTGTGGTTGATTACACCAATAGATCATCATAATAGAGTTTCATCATATTAAATCACTCCTATATTTCGTTTGTTCATAGTATCAACTCATTTGTGCCTTTGTATTTTGTTTGCATTTTTTAGTTATGATGATTTTTTGGGAGAACTTGGTTGGGATATTATTTAATAGGTTTCAAGGGGGCCTATTTTATAATTGGGTGGGTTGTTCTTATTTAACGTATTTTGTTGTCGAATGAATTTTCATCTGTGAGGTGTTTTAATGAATGATTTTGGTTTAGTGCAATTGATTTGGATTAAGAGATTGGTAAGTGAAACAGCTAGGATAAATACTTTAATTGAATGCAATAGATTATCTAAAAAGGATTTAAACAGGTATAAATCCGTTATTTCAGCTATTGATGACTTTTGTGCATTTGTCATCAATTCTCAAAACTGGAGGGATGTTAAAAATATTTCAAGCATTGTTGAAGAAGTTGAAATGGTTTTGTTCCGACATTTCTATGAACAGATAGGTGCTTTTGAAGATGAGGAAGTTCATTTGGACTTATCTAGTGGTGATGAAGTCAATCTCAGATTTGAAAATCCATTCATTGAGAATCAAAGGTTTGGTGTAATTGATGATAATGATTTTGAAAAGGTTATCAATGGGCCTGTATTGGAAGGGGATATTGTTGAAATCCCTAATGAGTTTGAATTTGAAATAAATGATGAAAATCCATTATTGGAGCTTTTTGACATGAAACCTGATGAATCCCGTGAGATTTCTGTAGTGGATTTTATAAAGATCCTTACTCAAAATCAAGAAGGCCTCAGTTTCACTTTGGCTCCAGAAGCATTTCCAGATGAAGAGGATATCTTAAGTGAAGATGAGGAAGTTTCATTGGAGGAATTCATTGCACACCTTATTGATTTCAGCTCTTCAAAAGGCATGGACTTCGGCATATTTGATTATAATGATGATTTTGATTAAATGAATTCATCATTTCTTTTTACTATTTTTTACTTATTTTAGCTTGTTTCAATTATTTTAAATTCATATCCTAAATTCAATTCTAAATTCTACTTTTAGTTTTCATTCATATTTCGCTAATGAATATGTCTTCTATTTTCACATCAAACTTATGGGCTATTTTAAAGCCAAGTTCAAGTGATGGATTGTATTTGTCATTTTCAATAGCCACTATGGTTTGTCTGCTGACTCCCAATTCATTTGCCAATTCCTCTTGGGTAATATTCTCAATGGCTCTGTAAATTCTTAGATTATTTCTCATATTTGCCCTCTTTTTTATAAATTGATTTGAATTTTAAAATATTATGTAAAGTTATATTTACTTATTGTATAAATATATTTACTTTATGTTAAATATTATTTACTATTCCTATGTATTTATATAAGATTATGAATATATATTCAAAATGTAATTTGATATAAATAAAAAATAAGGTAGTTGATAATATGGAAAAAGCTTTAACTTTAAAATATACTTGTAAAGATTGTGGATTCACTTGGATTACCTTAAATGGTGAACACTCAATCTGTCCTAAATGTCACAGTGAAAATATTGAATTTCTAGAAGAAGTGAAAGATTTGGATATTGATGCAATTCTTGCTCATAATAAAAGGAGAGGTGGATGTTGCGGATCAGCACGTGGAAAAGGTCCTTTAACCTGTGGTAAACCTATGCCTGATCATGCTAATCCAAATATCCCGCACCATCACCATGATAAGAAAACTTGTTGTGGTTATAACGAATAGTTAAAATTTTTACCCTCAAATTTATTTTCTCTCCTTTTATTTATTTTCTTTTCTTTTATCTTTTGGAGTTGAGGGTTCTTTTTTTATTTTCTTTTATTTTCTTTTATTTTTTCAAAAATTCCAATTTGATTTTTTCTCTTTTTTAAACAATTAAATGTTCCACCTTTCATTTTTCTTAATTAATCCCTATTTTGCCCTATTTTCTCAAGTTCCCCTAATTTAAATAATAAAATATTTATTATAAATGGAATATAAATTAAAATATAGGATATATCGGTTGATTATTAAGCGATTTAAGTAATTGGCTGATTAGACTTATCAAAATTATTTAAATAATTTAGATTCTATATTTTTTGAATTATCAAACATGAACATTTTCTTTTGGAGGATTTTGATGAATAAAAGTGATTTGAAAAGAGACCATTATATGTTGAAAGGTCCCCTTGCTAAGCAAGGTTATGACTGGTGGTGGCATTCTTTAACAGCTTACAATAAGGAAACTGGTGAACCAAGACCATTCTTTATAGAATACTTTGTATGTAACCCAGATTTAGCTGAAGATGAACCTACCTTAGGTCAAGACCCTAAAAACATTGAAGCAGGTAAAAGACCTTCTTACTGCATGTTAAAAGTTGGAGCATGGGGTAAGGAACCTAAACAGATTCATAATTACTATTCCATGAAGGATTTCTCATGCCCTGATGATAAATTGGATATAAAAGTTGGGGAATACAGCTTAACTGAAACCCATATGACTGGATACTGTAAAGTTACTGAAGAGGAAGCACGTGAACATCCTGAATACATGTGTGATGCAGGAGAAATGAAATGGGACTTGGATATTGACAAGCAAATCACTTTTAATGTAGGATATGGTGCAAATGGCTTCTTCAGAAAATTGAATGCTTTTGAAATGTTTTGGCACGCTGAAGGAATAAAGACCCAATACAGCGGTACCATTGAAATGGATGGTGTTGATTATGAAGTCATTCCTGAAAAATCCTTTGGATATGCTGATAAGAACTGGGGTGGAGACTTTACAAGCCCTTGGTTATGGATTTCCTCCTGTAATCTGACAAGTTTGATCACTGGCAAGAAACTTAATAATTCTGCTTTTGAAGCAGGGGGTGGAAAGCCTAAGGCATTCGGCATTTCACTTCCTCGTAAATTGCTGATAGGTTTCTATTATGAAGGAAAGATGTATGAATACAACTTTGCAAGATTCTGGAATAATGTAAGAGTTGATTTCGGTTTCAAAGAAGGAGAAGAAGTGAACGAATGGTTCATCAATTGCAGCAATTGGAACAGCAAGCTTGAACTCAAATTATACTGCAAACGTGATGAAATGTTGCTTTTCAATTATGAAGCTCCTACCGGTAAAAAGTTACACACCCGTCTTTGGAATGGTGGAAACGGTTACGGTGAAATCAAGTTGATGAAAAAGGACGGAACCTTAATTGACCATATCAAAATAGAAAATGCAGGTTGTGAATACGGAGAATATGATGATGATAGGACTCACAATATTATAGATGACAGATAAGTTATCTATAATATTATTTTTTTTATCATATCAATTCCTTAATTGATTTAATATTTATTATTTTTAAAATTGTTATATTATTTTCTGTTTTATGATTAATTTTGTTTAAGAGAGATATTATGTTATTTAGCGATATAATTGCATTAGTCATTGTTTATCTTTATGTAGTTGTCATATTCCTATTGGCAGAAAAGGTTTTAAAGAGCAAGCCGGAAGTTTCTCGTAAGTTTGTTCATATCATGGTTGGTAATATGATATTTGCCATGCCATTCTTCTCAGATCCTTCAATCTTACTTTGGTTTATCACATTGCCTATAACAATTGCTCTGTTCTTCTTGACAGAGTATTCACCAATAACAATCCACAATAGTGTAACTGAATCTGGTCATGCATTAGGCTTGTTCTTCTATGCGGGTATTTGGTCAGTATTGCTTTTGATATTCCCAATTTTAATAGATCCTAATTTGCTTTGGATTGTAGCATTAGCTATTGTTCCTTTAGTATATGGTGATGGATTTGCAGCACTTGTCGGTGCAAAATGGGGTAGAATCAAATACCATATATTTGGTGGAGAGAAAACTCTTGCAGGTTCCCTTGCAATGCTTTCTGTAACTGCAGTTTTATCTGTATTCGTATGGGTTTTCTACACTGCAATGGGATACACCCTTCCAGAACTTAATTTCTGGTACATCTTGATTATTTCTGCAATTGCAACTGTTGCTGAAGCTATCAGTTATGGTGGTATTGATAACCTTACTGTACCTTCTGTAACTGCAATCTTATATTATTTGGTTGCAACTATATTATAAAACGTTATCACTTTTGTGATAACCTTTCTTATTTTTTAATTATTCCTTAATAATTTTTTAATTATTTTTTATATTATTTTTATAAATTTTTATACAAATTCTCTTTTTGTTTTTATCTATTCAAATGATATCATGTTTCTTTTTATTTTTTACACTTAAATAACTTAAATTTATTTTTATTTTAAATTCTTTATTTCTGTTTTAAATAAATATTTTAAGATATTTATTAATAATATTAATTTTAATCATTTATTTAATTTATTTAACTATTTTAAATTATTTTTTTCTATTTTAATAAATTTTAAATTAAAATAACTTTTTGTTAATAAAATCGAAACATTTATATACTATGAAGTGCAAGTATTATTTAGTTACAAAAACTAACTAAAAGATTTACATTAATAATTGTTGATAAATTTTTAATAAATTCTTTTAATTCTTTATTTGGTTAATTAAATCAAGTAATTATGATTAAAACGATTGAATAATTGAATTAATGGAATTTAACGAGAATTAATTCTTTTAATTATTTATTGATGATTAATTTGTATTTATTTGGTTATTTAAATAAATTGATGGTCTTTAAATCTTTAGTTTAATTTTAATGTATTTGTTGAAGTTTTTAAAATTTCATTTGTTTGTATTTGACCAATCTTTTATTGGATTATTGATTAAATTCAGGCATTAATAAAATAATTTTAAAATTAATTCTAAACAATTGATATTTCTGTACCATCAATGATTATTAATGGTCTTTTATTATTTATTGTAACGAAAATTAGCTAAGCAAATCTTAGTTAAAGATCCAATTAGCTAATTATCATATTTATCTATTCATTACTATTCACAAAAAAATAAAAGGAGTTGAAGGTTATGGCTGATGTAGAACTTAAAATCAAAGTTGCAGAAATATTATCTCAAAAAGACGTTGGTAAAAATATAGCTAAACTGGATATGGAATCCATGTTTAAATTAGGTCTTAAGGATGGGGATTTAATCGAGATTATCGGATCTAAACATACTGCGGCTGTTGCAATTGCTTCTCAATCTGATATGGAATCAATCATAAGGATAGACGGTACAACCCGTAAGAATTCAGGTGCTTCAATAGGTGAGGAAGTTACCATCAAAAGAGCAGAAGCAAAAGAAGCTAAAAAAATTGTTCTAGCTCCTATTGATGCAAGAATCAGGATTGGTGGAGATTTCAACAGAGCATTCAGAAACCAAGTAATGGTTCAAGGGGACTTGATTAATACTGGTATTAAAACCCCTCAAAGAAGAGCTGTTGGAAGCGGTTTCTTTGATGATATCTTTGATGACATCATGAATGTTCCAGGCATTGGTGCAATGAGCCAAATCAAGTTGGCAGTTGTAAGCACTAACCCTGGAGGTGTTGTAAAAGTTGGTCCAAACACTAAGGTTGAAATCAACGAGGAACCAGTAGATGTTTCCAAATTGGAAGGTGTATCCAATCTTGTAGATATTAGTTACGATGACATAGGCGGTTTAAAGGATGAGGTTAAAAAGGTCAGGGAAATGATCGAAATCCCTCTTAAGAAACCGGAATTATTTGATAAGTTAGGTATTGCTCCTCCAAAAGGAGTATTGATGCACGGGCCTCCAGGTACCGGTAAGACCTTGCTTGCAAAAGCAGTAGCAAACGAAAGTGATGCTCACTTCATTGTAATCAACGGTCCTGAAATCATGAGCAAATATGTTGGTGGATCTGAAGAAAACCTAAGGGAATTCTTTGAAGAAGCTGAAGAAAATGCTCCATCCATCATATTCATTGATGAATTGGATGCTATTGCACCTAAACGTGAAGAAACTCAAGGTGAAGTGGAAAGAAGAACTGTTGCACAACTATTGACCTTGATGGATGGACTTAATTCCAGAGGGCAAGTGGTTGTAATCGGTGCAACAAACAGGCCTGATTCCCTTGACGGTGCACTTAGAAGACCTGGTAGGTTTGATCGTGAAATTGAAATCGGTGTTCCTGACAAAGAGGAACGTAAAGAGATTATGGAAATCCACACAAGAGGAATGCCTCTTGCAGATGATGTTGACTTGGATGATTTAGCAGATACAACCCATGGATTTGTAGGTGCAGACCTTGAAGCATTGGCTAAGGAAGCGGCTATGAGGGTTGTAAGAAGAATCATTCCAGATTTAGGTGCTGATGATGAGATTCCTCCTGAAGTATTGGAAAAACTTGTAGTAACCAAGGATGACTTCAAGTCTGCACTTAGAGAGATCCAACCATCTGCACTTAGAGAAGTTCTTGTTCAAGTTCCAAATGTAACATGGGATGATGTCGGTGGATTGGACGAAGCTAAACAGGAATTGAAAGAAGCTGTAGAATGGCCTCTTAAATACCCAGACAAATTCAAGGAATTTGGTGTAAGACCACCTAAAGGTACCCTATTGTATGGTATTCCAGGTACTGGTAAGACCATGCTTGCAAAGGCTGTAGCAAACGAAAGTGAAGCTAACTTCATTGCAATCAAAGGGCCTGAACTCTTGTCCAAATGGGTTGGTGAGTCTGAGAAAGGTGTAAGGGAAGTCTTTAGAAAAGCAAGACAAACTGCTCCTACTGTAATCTTCTTTGATGAAATCGATTCAATCGCAAGTTCAAGAGGTGCAGAATCTGGTGATTCTGGTGTAACCAAACGTGTTGTAAATCAATTATTGACTGAAATCGACGGTCTTGAAGAGTTAGAGGATGTTGCAATCATTGCAGCTACCAACAGACCAGACATCATAGATCCAGGTCTCATGAGGCCAGGTAGATTTGACAGACACATTAAGGTTGATGCTCCAAATGAAGATGCAAGACTTGCAATATTCAAGGTACACACCAAAGACATGCCTCTTGCAAAAGATGTCAAGCTTAAGAAATTGGCTAAAAACACCGAAGGATATGTTGGGGCAGACATTGAAGCAGTATGCCGTGAAGCTGCAATGCTTGCTTTAAGAGAGAACATTGAAGCGACTGAAGTCTCAGCTAAATTCTTCGATGAAGCTATGGATAAGGTGAAGCCAAAAAGCGTAAGTGATGAAGAAGAATTGATCCAATATTACTAATTGGATTAATTCCTTTATCACTTTTTTCCTCATTAATTAACATATTTAATCGCTCAAATCAATAAATCACACATAAAACACAAATCAAAACACAAAACACACTATAAAATCAACTTAAAACACTAAACATAAGATCAAAACATAAAACACACTCAAAATTAAATTAAAACACTAAAAACACCTATAATATATGCAATGGATTAGAGAATAGATTTTTATACCTTTTATCTATCTTTAATCCATTTCCTCTGTTTTTCTTTTTTATTTATCTTTTTATCTTTTATTATTCATTTTTTATCTTTCTTTATTCTTTTCATTTTTCATTCTATTTTTAAAGTCTTATCCAAATTTAAAAATATTTTTATTGTATGAAAAATAAATTATTATTTAGATAAAATTTCACAATTGTTAATAATTTTTATTATAGGGATTATTATGGATAAGCATGTAATTGAAGCTTTAGGAAAAGCTAGAGTGACTGTTCAATACGGAAAAGTTGTTGATGTTGGAGAACCTAAGATTGAATATTGTCCTCTTTTTCATAAGCATAGAGGAATTGAAAAATTAACTGAAGAAGAAATCAAGAAAAACATAGAATTCAGAATAGATGACTTTGGAATGTGTACCAAAGATAGGGTATTAAGACTTAAGGACTTCTTATCCTTTGGAATTTCTGAAATATTGTCCACTTTACTTGATGAAAATATCATTGACTGTGTAGTGATGGTCTGTGAAGGCTGTGGAACTGTACTTGTTACTGAAAGTGAATTGGCTCAAGGAGTTGGTGGAAGGGTTTCAGGACTTGTTGAAACCAGCCCGATACCTGAACTTATAGAGCAATTCCTTCCAAATCATGTTCTTGATGAGGAAAATGCTTCTATTGATCAAGTGGAAGGTTTTAGATTAGCTATTGAAAACGGATATAAGAATATAGCAGTTACCCTTTGTTATCCTGAAGATGGAGTAATTCTTAGGGAATTGGAAAAGGAATACGATGATGTAAATGTTTATTTATTTGGAGTTCACTCAACAGGATTATCCGAAGAAGAAGCTGAGCTCGTCTTTGACCTCTATGATGTGGTTACTGGCTGTGCTTCCAAACCTATTAGAGAAGTTGGTGCAGAAAGAGCTTTATGCTCTGTTGGAACTTCCATTCCAATTTTTGCAGCAAGTGAAAAAGGAAAAGAATTTGTTAAATTAAGATTGGATAAGATTGGAGGACCTAAAAAGAAAACAGGAAATTCAAGACATCCTGAACCATTAATTTAAGAATCCTTCTTAAATGAAATTAAATATTTTTTCTTTTTTTAATTTTCCTTATAAATCCTTTTCTATTCTTTTTAATCTTTTTTTAATTATTTTAAAATTTTTATTTAATTTAATTATTTTTACCATTTTAATAATTAATTTTAAATGTATTGTAAAACAGAAATATAATATTATATATTTATTAATTTTATTTATGGAGATTTAAATGTCAAAAGATGTAGTTTTAATATTATCTGGAGGATTGGACTCTTCCACTTTATTGTATAAATTATTGAATGAAGGGAATAAGGTAACTGCACTCAGTTTCAATTATGGTCAGAAGGCAGCTATTGAAATTGAAAGGGCAGCAGAAATCTGTCAAATGAATGATGTTCCTCATTTCGTATTTGATATACAGAATATTGTGGATTTGCTTTCAAGCAGCTTGACTGATTCTGATAATGACAATGTTGAAGAGCCAAAGAGCACTGTTGTTCCAAGCAGAAATACAATATTGCTTGAACTTGCAACTGCATTTGCAATAAGCAACAATAAGGAAGAAGTCTATTACGGTGCAATCAAGGCAGATATCGGTGATTATCCAGACACCACCCCAGAGTTTTTAGAGAAGATCAATGAGTTAAATAAAGTCAATAACTATGAATACATTCCTGTTTGCGCTCCATTTATTGATACAGATAAAAAGGATGTTGTAAAGCTTGCCTTGAAGTTAGGAGTGCCAATAGAAAAGACATGGAGCTGTTATGTAAACAATGATGGAACTCCATGTGGTGAATGCTTCAGTTGCAAATCAAGAATAAAAGCTATTGAAGAAGCTAAAAAAGAATTAGGAATAGATTAATTAAAATTAATTAAATTAATTAAAATTATTAATTAAAATTAATTATCATATTCAATGAATATACAGATTAAAAAATTTAGATAAAATTATATGTTGATTAGAAATTTTTATTAGTTACGGAGGTTATATTTATGTTAACATTAGTATCAGAACATAGAATTTATGGTTGTCACAAATTAAAGAACCAAGGTGGAAAATGTACTCAATGGCATGGACACCAATATAGGGTAATTTTAACTTTAAAAGCACCATATAATGATTTGGATTACAGAAATATGATTATGGACACCTATGACATCGAAGCAATCTTCAATGAGTTCATTGGTGTAGATCATTTGAATTTAAATGAATTTATGGACTCAGAAGACCCTACCATGGAAGAGATGAGCAAGTTCTTCTATGATGGATTAAAGCCTAAAATCGAATGTTTGGTAAGTGTTGGAGTTTATGAAACTCCTGAGACTGGTGTAACATACGAACCTATGGAATAAGTTAGATTAAATTGCTAATTATGATTTAAAATGGGTTCTTTAAAGCATTTTAGAGTTTTTTAAAGTAGGTGATTAAAATTAAGGTTAGTGAAATTTTCACATCATTTCAAGGGGAGGGGCCTTATGTAGGGGCTCCTGCAACCTTTTTAAGATTATATGGTTGCAATTTGAACTGCCAGTGGTGTGATACTGACATTTCAACATATGAAATGCTGTCTGTTGATGATGTGGCAGAGATTCTAATGACCCAAATGGAGTTCAATAATATAAACTTATTAGTCATAACCGGTGGAGAGCCTACTTTGCAGATGGAAGAGATAAAGCGTTTGATAAAAGAGATTCCTGAAGACATTAAAATTCAGCTTGAGACAAACGGTTCCATTTTCGAATATCTTCCTGAAATAGAATATGTAATCAGTCCAAAGGAAGATAAGGAAAAGGTCTTTGAAAATTATTATAAATATGAAAATGTTTTCTTTAAGTTTGTAATCACTTGTGAGGAAGATATAGATGAAGTGATTTCAATAAAAAACAAGTATGGCTATGATAAGACAATCTGGCTTCAAGGTGAATTCAGCAGAGATGCTCTAATGGCTGACTTGATTAGGGAAAATTTTCCTCGTTTAAAAAATATAAAATTATCTGTTCAAACTCATAAGTATTTAAAACAAAGATAAACAATTTTCTTAACTTTGTTAATGTATTATCGAATGAATTAATAATATACTTATATAAGTTAAATCAAATATACTATTGTAGATTAATTATTAATAAAATTCTTTTAAATAAATTGTATTTTTAAAATAAAGTGTGGAATTATGTATAAAAAAATTTTATTACCAACTGATGGATCTGAACACTCTTTACGTGAAGTTGAAAGAGCTAAACATGTATTGGCGGAAGATGGGGAAATTATAATCCTCTCTGTTGCTATTAAAATAAGAAAGACAGCGTTCCATAGAACCAAAGATGTTAGGAAAATGAATAATGAAGCTGTAAATGAAGCTGAAGATAATGTAAAAGCCATGGCGGATTGCTTTGATGACAGTTTTAATGTCAGGACCATGGTAAAATCAGGTTTCCCATCTGAACAAATCAATAAGGTTGCTGAAGATGAGGATTGTGATTTGATTATCATTGCATCTTCAGGTGTAAGTGGCATTCATAAGTTTGTTCTTGGAAGTGTTGCTGAGAGTGTACTTAAAGAATGTGAAAAAGATGTTTTATTAATTCATAATTAATTAATAAATCATTTATTTTTTAATCTTTTTTTTAATCTTTCATTTATTTTACACATTCCTTATCTTTTTTTTAACTATTTGAATTATTATTTATAAGTTTTATTTTATAAAATACTCAATTGTAATTTACTTATTTTTCTAAAAATCATTATAAAATCTTTAGTTTCTATTTTTAATTGAATTTATTTATCTAAATTAACTTTTAAAGTCTAATTTACTTTTTATACGCATTAAGTGACAAAATATTTAAATACTTATTTCAGTATAAAATTAATTACTTCAATTTAATATTTTTTTAGGGATTTGGTAGTTCTAATAAAATATTGAAAAATTAGCTTAGATTTAAATTAGAGGAGTGATATTATGGCGGATAAAAAACCTACTGCAGACAACTGGCCTGTTGTAAGTGGAGATTATATTGTTGGAGACCCAGAAAGTCCTGTTGCTGTAACTACCTTGGCTTCTCACAATGAAGACATACCTGCATCTGCTGGAGCAGCTATTGCTGGACCATGCAAGACTGAAAACTTAGGTATTGAAAAAGTGGTGGCAAACATCATTTCAAACCCAAACATCAGATTCTTGATTCTTTGTGGAGCTGAAGTGCAAGGACACATTACTGGTCAAAGTATTCAAGCATTGCATGAAAATGGTTGCGACCCTGAGAAAAAGAAAATCACTGGAGCTACTGGTGCTATTCCATTTGTAGAAAACATTCCAATGGAAGGTGTAGAAAGATTCCAGCAACAAGTGGAACTTGTTGATCTGATTGATAATGAGGATGGCGGAGCAATCACTGCTAAAGTAAAGGAATGTATAGAAAAAGATCCTGGTGCTTTAGAAGAAGATGCTTTAGTAATTGATTTAGATGAAGAAAAAGCTAAGAAAATTACCATTGAAGCACCTTCAAAAAATGAAGAATTAGAGATTGATGCTTAAATAAAATTTATTTTCTTCTTTTTTTCTTTTTTATTTTTTTAAAATTAGTTATAATAAAAATTTTAATTGCTATATTTTTTTTAAATTAGTTTTAATATAAATTCTAAATCAGTCTTACTTTCAAAAGCATTATAAAATGATTTCAGTATGGTGTTTGATGGAATAAATTATTTTTTAATAATGTTCAAAGATTTATCGGAGATCTTTTTTAATTGTTTCTCCATTTTTTCTTTTTCTTCGGAATCGTAGTCTTCAAAAGTGATTTCATCGAATTCTCCGAATATTTCTATACATCTTTCAAAGGTTGCTTCTCCTTTTTCAGTTAAATGTAAGTTACGGCGAGCATTATTGTCTTCATCAACAGTCTTATAAACCAATTCTTTTCCTTCTAATTTTTTGAATGTTTTTGTGATGTTTGCTTCGGAAACAATTAAACTATGTGCAATTTCCCTTTGGCTAATTCCATCCTTATAATAAATTTTTGATAATAACATTGCTTCAGCAGGAGTGATTTCCAAATCTGCACTTCTTTCTTTAAAGAATTCTCCAAATCCCTTTGTTATATTATACCATGAATTTAGATAACTGTTTTCTTGATTGAATACTGAATTTTTACGCATTATATCCCCTTAAGTTTACTTTGTTAATTAATAACTTCCTTTTAATATATAAATGTATTGATAAATTTGAATAATGTATAATTTAAATATCAATTTTATATTTTAATGTATAATTTTTTTCATTTTTATTATTTTTTTAATAGGAATTATTCAGTATTAATTATCGCATTGTTAATTTTTTATATTGCTTTTTTTAATTATTTCCATATTTTTTGGTTTGATTTGTTCATTTATCTATAAAATTTTAAATTTTTTAACTATCATTAACTGAGTTTAGTATTGGAATTCATTAACTAAAACCTATTTTCTTAGTTTCAAAGTAAAAATATCAATCATTAGCTTAAATAGCAAATTATATTTTGTTTGATATATATATATACTATAATTAAGTATTTTTTTATAATTAATCGAGGCATTTTATGGAGAGAGACAAGATTATAGTAAGGACCAGTGTCATTGGAATACTGGTGAATTTAATCCTTGTTGCATTTAAGGCAAGCATTGGGATTATGGTAAACAGTATTGCAATCACATTGGATGCAGTAAACAATTTAACAGATGCTTTATCTTCAATAATTACAATTATTGGAACAAAATTAGCAGGAAAAGCTCCAGATAAAAAGCATCCTTACGGTTACGGAAGAATAGAGTATTTTTCATCTGTAATCATCTCAATTATTGTATTGCTTGCAGGAATAACCGCTTTGGAAGAGTCTGTTCCAAAGATATTCAATCCTGTCTTGGCAGACTATACCTTTGTTTCAATCTTCATAATCGCTGTTGCTGTGGTTGTAAAATTCCTTTTAGGAAGATATGTTAAAGGAAAAGGAAAGGAAATAAATTCCCAGTCATTGGTTGCGTCTGGAAGCGATGCACTGTTTGATGCAATACTTTCATTGTCTACAGTGGTTGCAGCTATTATTAGCTTAATCTGGAACATTAGTTTGGAGGGTATTTTAGGTACAATCATTGCCTTTGTCATTATTAAGGCAGCTATTGAAATGCTTTCTGAAACATTAAGCAGCATGATTGGTACACGTGTAGACAGTGAAATAACCGATAAGCTTAAGGATAGAATAAGTGAATTTGATGAGGTCTTAGGTGTTTATGACTTGACTTTGCACAATTACGGTCCAACTCAATTGATGGGATCTGTTCATGTTGAGCTTAGGGATGACTTGACTGCAAAGGAGATTCATAAGTTAACCAGACGTATTCTATATTCTGTATATGAAGAGTTTGGAATCATACTCACAGTTGGAATCTATGCATCAAATACAGATAGTGAAGAAACTAGAAAAATTAAGGAAAGTCTTAATGAAATAATTGCAAAATATCCGGAAATATTGCAAATGCATGGATTCTATATGGATGATGACTTAAATTTAATCACTTTCGATTTAATCATTGATTTTGATGCAAATCGTGCTGAAGTAAAAGAGAAAGTATTAAAAGAAATTCAAGATAAATATCCAAATTATCAATTTGATGCAATCTTGGATGCAGATTATAGTGACTAATGTCACTATAATATATTTTTTTAAATTTTTATTTTATTCGTGAATAATAGAACAATTTATTTTCAAATTATTCTATAAAAGTAGTTTAATTGTATTTAGAAAAAGTCTTTAGAAAAATTGTTTATAAAAAGAGAGTTTTTATTTGAATAATAAATTATGGAGGAGCCTTAATGGCCCATCCATTATTATTCATAAATTGTTTTTTAATTATATTGCAGTCCATCCGCCGTCAACACAGATTAATTGACCGGTACAGAAGCTGGATGCGTCAGATGCTAAGTAAATTGCGAGACCGTCTAATTCACCAGGTTCACCTAATCTGCCAGCTGGACAGTATGCTGCAATTAAGTCCATAAATCCAGGTAATCCAAGAGACTCTTCGGTTAATTCGGTTTTGAATACTGCTGGACCGATTGCGTTTACGGTAATGTTGTATTTAGCCCATTCTACAGCTAAGTTTTTGGTTAAGTTCATTACTCCACCTTTTGCAGAGGAGTAAGCACTAATTCCTCCACCAGGGAAGATAACTCTACTGTGGATAGAACCGATGTTGATGATCTTACCGTATTCTTGTTTGATCATGATTTCTCCAACAGCTTTACACATGTAGTATACACCGCTTAAGTCAATGTGGATGTGTTTTTCCCATTCTTCATTTGATTGGTCAACAACCATTTTGTTGTTACCCATACCTGCTGCATTTACGAGAATGTCAATTCTTCCGTAAGCGTCCATTACTTTGTCAACAGCTGCGGTAATGCTGTCATAATCTCCGACATCACATACAGCGTACATTACTTCAGTTCCGAATTCTTTTTCAATTTCAGCAACGTTTTCAAGTAATCTTTCTTCTCTTCTAGCGAATAGTGCTAATTTTCACCTTGGCTTGCGTATGCTTGAGCAATTTGCCAACCTAATCCTGAGGAAGCACCAGTAATAACTGCTACTTTGTCTTTAATGTCGAAATAGTTTTTCATTTTTATTCTCCTAAAAATTTTTCAACCAATATTGTTGAATCTAATTTTTTCAGTTAGTATTTTCAACTTTTGTTGGTTATATAAATATTTAGTATTTCCATTATTTAAATATTGTTTATTCAATTTTTTTAGATTTAACCTGGTAAATTCTATTATTTTATTTAGTTTTAATGTTATTTTGTTCATTTTTATTTTTAATATTTATCCAGTTATGATTTTTAATATATCATTAAATTAAACTTGTAAAATTTTTCTTAATTTTTTTATTATTTTATTTAGTTTAATATCTCTACAACATTTTATTTTTTTAATATTTTTTCGCTAAAACTTATCCAAATACAACAAATTAATTAAATAATAAATTACATAATTTTATATGTTATGGATTATGTAATAGATTATAATACTATGAATGATTATTACAATTATATTTCAATATTAAAAAATGATTTAAATTATTAAAGGTGCTTTAATGACACAGATGACTGAAGCTAAAAAAGGAAACATCACTCCTGAAATGAAAGAGGTTGCAGAATTTGAAAGGATAGATGCAGATAAGATATTAAAGGGAGTAGCCAATGGAACTATTGTAATCCCAAAGAATATTGGAAGAGAAACTAAAGCTTGCGGTATTGGAAAGGGATTAACCACTAAAATCAATGCTAATATTGGTTCATCAAGCAAAATCGAGGATATTGATCTTGAAATGAAAAAGGCAAAGTTAGCAGTTGATTTTGGTGCAGATGCGATTATGGACTTAAGTACAGGTCCTAAATTACTTGAATTCAGAGAAAAGATCATGGACTCTGTAGATGTGCCTATTGGAACTGTTCCAATTTATGAAGCGGGAGTCATTACATTAAATAAAGGCAATGAAATCATCGAAATGGATGAGGATGACATATTCAACTCTATCATACATCAGGCTAAAGATGGGGTTGACTTCATGACACTTCACTGTGGTATCAATCGTGATTTGGTAGACAAGCTTCAGAAGGCCAAAAGAATGATGGGCATTGTAAGCAGAGGCGGAACTTTCCTTGCTTCATGGATTTTGCATAATGAAAA
>Ga0256407_10005592_pt1 | contig 19999 bp, 20 predicted proteins | sample RumenRJG_04DNA_FD_193489 | JGI IMG/M metagenome (GOLD analysis project Ga0256407, IMG submission 193489) | Bovine rumen microbial communities from Lethbridge, Alberta, Canada - RJG_04 | ecosystem: Host-associated > Mammals > Digestive system > Stomach > Rumen | place: Canada: Alberta... | reverse complement strand
AAAAGACTTCAGAAAATGAAAAAAATGAAGGAAACAAAGATTTTTCAAACGCTTTTTCTGAAATGATGAAGGATTTATTCAACGGAAAAAACGGAGAAGAAAAAAATAAGAAACAAAAATTAAAACCCATTGACGGCTCTGACATAACAATGAATTTGGATATTTCGTTAAAAGAAGCAATAAGCGGTACAAACAGAAAAATAAACGTACTACACACCGAGGCTTGTCCTATTTGTCACGGAAAAACTTTTGTAAAAGGAAACAAATGTAAATATTGTAACGGAACAGGCGAAATATCACTTCATAAAAAAATCAACGTAAAAATTCCTCCAAATACCGAAAACAAGAAAAAAATCCGATTAAAAGGAGAGGGAACTCAAGGTTTAAACGGAGGCAAAAACGGGAATTTATATTTAGTAGTCCGAATAACCGACGATTCAAATTTTAAATTTGAAGGAAATAACATTTATAGCGAAATAGAGTTAACTCCTTATGAGGCGGCTCTCGGTACCGAAAAAGAAGTTCAAACTCTCTCAGGCAGAGCAAAAGTAAAAATTCCTGCAGGAACCTCTTCGGGTCAAAAATTTTGTCTTGCAAAAGAAGGATTATTCGACGACAATAAGAAAATAAAAGGTGATTTTATTATTACGGTTAAAATCAAAGTAAGCGATAATCTTTCCGAAAAAGAAAGAAAATTGTACGAAGAGTTAAAGAAACTTGCAGAAGAAAAATAAGGAGAAAGCATGCTGACAACGAGAATTAAAGAAATTTTTACATCAATACAAGGCGAAGGACACTATATCGGATATCCCCAACTTTTTATAAGATTCAGCGAATGTGATTTTAATTGTAAATACTGTGAAACAGACTATAAACCCGACGCAACAAGTGAACTTTATACGGCAAATTCTCTTGCCGAAAGATTAAAGTCTTTTGATACGAAAAACATTCATTCTTTATGTCTTACAGGCGGCGAACCATTAATTGAAACACCTTTCTTAAAAGAATTTTTAAGAAACATTACTTTCCCTGTTTTTCTTGAAACTAATGCAACAAGAACAGAAGAACTTGAAGAAATTATCAACATGATAAAATACGTATCAGCAAACATAAAACTTCCTTCAGCAAGCGGAGAAAAAGACTGTTTTGATAAACATGACAAATTTATAACAACATGTGCTCAAGCAGGAAAAGATGTTTATATGAAGGTTCTGTTTGATGAAAACATAACCGATTATGAAATTGAAAAATGCCTTGAAATTGCCAAGAAAAACAACGTTGAATTAATACTTCAACCTGTAACAAAAGATGGCAAAATAAACATCAAAAGAAGACACTTGCCTGAAATACTCGAAAAATTCAGAAGAAATTATAAGAATGTAAGATTAATTCCACAAGTTCACAAATCACTCTGCGTATGATTAATTAATTTTTTAATTCATAATACACAAATCTCCTCTTTTTTAATATAATTAGAAAACAGAGGAGATTTTATTTTTGATAAAATAAAAATAAATTTCTTTTTAAACTAACAAACATTATTACAGAATAATGACGGGGAAAATAAATGACACTAACAGTTGCTGTTACAGGCAAAAGCGGAAGCGGAAAAACAACAATCGTAAAGAATCTTTTGTCAGTTTTCAGAGAAAAATTTCCTGAAAAAACTATTTTGTTATTAGATAACGACTTAAGCTGCGAACTCGGACACAGTTTCGGACTTGACGTAAGAAAAACCATCTACGGAATCAGAAGCGGTAAGCACGAATACAGAACGGGGATTCCCGAACACATGACAAAGCAGGAATATATTGATTGGGCTTTGGAAGATATTTTGACCGAAGTCGAAGAAAATACCGATTTAATTGTTTCATGGCTTAGTGCTTCAAAAGATTGCAGATGTCCTATTACAAAACAAATGAATGATGCCCTCGTAAAATTAATATCAAGATACGATATAGCAATTTTTGATTGTGAATTTGACCTTAAATATTTATACCAACTTGTTGATATCCCGATTGACATAACACTGATAGTAACAAGACCAAACAAAGAATCCGCAAAACTTGCATCAAGAATAGAAGAGTATTCGGCAAAATATGCAACAGAAGGACAAATGGGCGTTGTCGTTAACTGTGTTGAAGATAATGCAAGTAATATTTATAACATTATTGAAGAATACGGACTTACACTCATTGGAACGATTCCAAAAGATAAAAATTTAATGCTCGGTTCAATTGATAAATCTTCCGAAATAGTCAAAAAAGCAATTTCACAATTCATTTACAGACTTAACATACCCCTTGGAGATTTAAGATGACAACAATTGCAGACGGAAAAGCACTATCAGAAAAAATATATGAAGAAATAAAAAATGAAGTATCAAAACTTCAAAAAAAACCTATGCTTGCTGTAATCATAACAAATGACAACGAAGCTGGAAAAGTATATGTCAAAAACAAACAACGTGCTTGCGAAAAAACAGGAATCAATTCAATAACAATAAATTTTGAAGCAAGCGTAACAGAAAATGAAATTTTGAAAAAAATTGATGAATTAAACAATGATGATAAAGTTGATGCAATTCTTGTTCAATTGCCTCTTCCAAAGCACATAGATTGCGAAAAAATACTGAATGCAATATCACCAAGCAAAGATGCCGACGGTTTTCATTATGAAAATGCAGGAAAAATGTTCACGGGACAAATACCAAATTCAGTTGCTTGCACCCCTAAAGGAATTATTCGCATACTTGATGAATACAATGTAAATTTAGAAGGAATGAATGCGCTTGTAATAGGTCGTTCAAACATTGTCGGAAAACCGATTTCTCAACTTCTTCTTCAGAGAAATGCAACAGTCACAACCGCTCATTCCAAAACAAAAAATATAGATTTCTATACAAAAAATGCCGATTTAATTGTCTGCGCAATCGGAAAACCAAAGTTTCTGAAAGGGGATATGATTAAAGAAGGCGTAGTAATAATTGATGTCGGAATATCAAAAGTTGACGGTAAATTATGCGGTGATGTTGATTTTGAAACGGTTTATCCAAAAGCATCATTAATTACACCCGTTCCGGGGGGAGTAGGACCAATGACAGTCGCAATGCTTATCAAAAACACATTGGAACTTTCAAAAAACAGACAAAATAAAATTATTTAACAAAAGAAAAAGTTTATAACAATTCTTTTTCAACTATATATCTTGGGCGAGCCTTAACTTCCATAAAAATTTGCCCCATATATTCACCAATTATACCGAGACAGAATATTTGCATACCACCGATAAACGAAATAACACTAACCATTGTTGCCCAACCCGGAAGAAAATGAGAAGGGAAAAATGTTTTTTCTATAATTACACTTAAGCCAACCAAAAAAGCAGAAAAAGCCATTATCAAACCTGTAAATGTAACTAATCTCAATGGAACCGTGCTAAACGAAGTTATTCCTTGGATAGCCAAAGAAATCAAATCAAACAATGAGAATTTGGAAACGCCAGCCATACGCTTTTTTACGTCGTAATAAACAACTGCTGGATTATTTCCCATTTCTTGAAAAATACCTCTTAAAAATATATTTGATTCTTTATAATCATTCAAAACATCAATTAACTTTCTTCCGACAAGTCTGTATTCGGAATGATTAGGATATGTTTTTGCTCCGAGAATATTCATTAATCTATAAAACGAAACCGCACAAAACTTTTTAACTATTGAGTCATCATTTCTGTCGTTTTTAACACCGTAAACAAGTTGATATCCTTCATTAAAGCGAGCAATAAATTCTTCAATCTTTGTTTCATCTTGCTGTAAATCAGCATCAATTGTAATACAACAATCAAAATCGAACTTTCTTATTTCTAAAAGACCAGCCAACAATGCTTTTTGGTTGCCAAAATTTCTAATAAAAGATAAACCTTTAACCTTGTTCGGGTATTCTGAATGGAATTTTTTTATAATATCAAAAGTTTTATCTTTGCTGCCATCATTAACGGTATAAATAAAACTCTTATCAGAAATAATATTTTTTGATTCTAAATCCGACAGAACCTCTAAAAGTCTTGAAAGAGAAGACGAAAGAATATCTTCTTCGTTATAACAAGGAACAACAATTGCAAGTGTAGGAGTCTGCATTCAATACCCTTTTCTGATTAAAACTAAGAAAATATTAAAACAAAGGCGAATTTATTGCAAATTAAATCTAACGAAAATTCACAACGTCTGCTTCACGAGACTTTTGTCTGGCTTTTAAAATTCTTCTGTATCTTACATAACTTTTTAACTTAATCGGGCGATTATGATAAAGTCCGACAAATCTTTTGTTCTTTTCGTAATCAAATTCATTTTCCCAACAAGCAACAACAACAGTTGCAACGCAATTACCGATTAAGTTAACCGTAGTTCTTCCCATATCTAAAATTTGGTCAATACCTAAAAGAATTGCAACACCTAAAAGAGGGTAGTGAAAACTTGTCAAAACTCCAGCAAGAACGACTAGGGAAACCCTCGGAATACCCGCCATACCTTTACTTGTTACCATCAACACAAGCATCATCACCAATTGTTGAGAAACAGGTAAGTCAATGTGACAAATTTGAGTTGAAAATAAAACCGCTAAAGACAGGTACAAAGTACTTCCGTCGAGGTTAAACGTATAACCTGTCGGCATAACAAAACCGACAATATTTTTCGGAACACCGAATTCTTCCATAATTTTCATTGCCTTTGGGAGTGCAGCCTCGGAAGTTGCAGTTGTAAAAGCAAGAAGTGCAGGTTCTCTGAGAGCTCTTACCAATCCTCTGAAAGAAACTTTACAAATTCTGCATGCAACAATTAACACGGTTAAAACAAATACGACTAAGGCACAGTATAAAGCAAATAATATTTTTGCATAATTATACATTACACCAAGTCCATTAAGAGCAATTGTGTGAGAAATAGCGCCAAATACACCGATAGGTGCAAATAACATTACAAATTCAGTAAACTTAAACATAATATCAGAAAGTGATGTCAAAACATCAAGAACAGGTTTTGCTTTTTTACCTATTGCGCAAACGGCAATTGCAAAGAATATTGCAAATACAGCGATTTGTAACAAATCACCGTTAGCCATTGCTTTTACGATACTTGTCGGAAAAGCGTGAACAAAAATATTTGAAAGAATTTCCCAAGTGCTACCACCAATATCTGTTTTAGCCATATCATTAACAACAGACATCATTGACGGATCGGTTGCCGGAACCTTAAATCCGACACCGGGTTGAAAAATATGCCCGGAAAATAATCCGATAAATAATGCAATTGTGGTTACGATTTCAAAATAAACAATTGTCTTAATACCAAGTTTACCAAGAGATTTAATATTTCCGTGACCTGCAATACCAGTAACAAGAACCGAAAAAAGCAGAGGTGCTATAATCATCTTAATCATATTAAGGAAAACGGTCGCAAGCGGCTGCATTTTTTCGCCAACAGCGGGAAAAAGCCAGCCTACAATAATACCGGCAATTAAAGCTATAAAAATCATTAATGTTAATTTAGAACTTTTCACATTTACCGCTTTCCATAAAGATTATACATTAAAGGAAACATTTTTTTTAAAATAACAGGAAAATAATATTAAGTAATGTAACACAAATTTAAGATTAGAAAATTTATGTCGTATAATATAAATATAAAGATAAATTAGGAGATTCTATGAGTTTATTATCAAAGTACTATTACAAAAGATTTATGATAAAAACATTATCAGACAGAATGAACCATACAGAAGAAGTAACGAATGCTATTACAGAAGGTACAAAGATGAAATCACGTTACAGTTTATCTAATGAAACATATGAATCTGCAGCATACGGATTATTTGCTTCTTCGGGTGAGATTTGTGCCGTAAAATAATAAATATTTTCAACAAAAAAAGACCGTTATTTTAACGGTCTTTTTTGTTGTTATAATTTATACTAAAAATTTCTGGTAGAAATAGTATTATAAATAATTTGTGATGCTCTTACAATAAATTCTTTTCCTGCTGGACTGTTATATGGTCTTCTTGCCATAATAGCAACAATATATTTGTGGTGATCGGGAGTAATTACTATGCCTGCATCACCAAGCATGTAACCGATATCACCGGTTTTATGGAAGAATGTTGCATTAGGATTTAGACCTGAATGAATCAGCCTGTTATTTTTAACACCGCCCATATATTCAAATATTTTTGTTTTTGAAGAATTGGAAAGGAAACTTGTATTTTCTATGTTGTATAACATTCTTGCCAAATCTTCGGTTGTAGTGACATTTGTACCACCCATATCAGGAAGCCAATTGTTTACTTCTGTATGTTTTAATCCCCATGATTTAATTGCTCTGTTTACATCATTCATTCCGCCGATTGAAGACATTAGCATATTAGTGGAGGAATTATCGGAAATTTGAATCATCTTCTTAGCAAGAAAATCCATTGAATATCTGTTTCCTTCTCTTTGGAATTGAATATCTCCTGAGCCTTCGGCTCTGTAATAATCTGTCAAAGTCATTTTATCTTCAATACTAACTTGACCGGCTTCTACAGAGCGGAAAAATTCAAGTAAAACGGGGATTTTGATAATACTTGCAGCAGGAAAAATTTCTTGTGAATTTACGGAAGCATATTTTCCTGTTTCGTAATCCCAAACAAATATTGACGGATGAACTGTTGAATATTCTCTTGAAAGTGCTATCAAATCAGCTTGTAATTTAAGCATCGGTGATGTCATTTTCATTTCCATCATAGCCGGTTTAGAGGCGGTAGCACCTATTAAAGATTTTTTTCCGAGAAAAATGTTGTTATGTAAATATTTTGAAGTCGGAGAAATAACTTTTTCAAAATCGACTCTCAATGAAGATTTTTCAGAATTAATTACAACAGGTTTTATAAAATTCTTCATAGCAAAGGGAAATATACAAAAAGCAAAAAATATTGCAGAAACTAAAACAAGAATAAAAACTGAAAAAGGAACTGTTTTTTTCTTTGGCTTACACTTTTTCTTTTGAATGTTATTAACAACTCTTAAATTTGGAGTACTAGCATACCCGTATTTTTTTTGCTCCAATACCGAATAATATGACTCAAATGAGTATTTTTTTTGATTAAAATCCTTCAAATCAGTAAAATTTTCCAAAACTTTTCCCCAACACAAAAATTATACAACAATTTGTATAGTATAACAATTATTAATAATTTGTCATAATATAAATGAATGAAAAAATTGTAAAAAAATAAAAATAATTTGAAATATTATAATATTTTGATAAAATAAAAAAAGATTTGTGAGTAAAAATAGATTAAGGACAAAATATGAGAAACGTCATTATTTTAAGCGACAGACCATCATCAGAAATTCAATTCACCCTTAAAGACAGTGATGATTATGATGTAAGAGTTAAAAGTATCAATGAAATGAAGGAAGTAGAAAAATATAATCCTTCAGTAATTATACTTGATATTCCGGAAGAAAAATTAAGAGAAATTGCAATGGTTACAAAATTGCCTGTACCAACACTTTTATATTCCGAAAAAATGTATGACGATTTGAAGTTAAGAGGCGACGTTTTTGACTATATATTCAAACCGCTTAATGAACAAGAATTATTAATTCGTTTAAGAAACATGGCAAGAATTAAAGAATTAAGAGAAAAAATATCCTTAGTTTCAACAACAGATGAACTTACAGGTCTTCACAACAGAAGATATCTTCAAGAAAGACTTGAAGCAGAAATTTCAAGAGCAAGAAGATATAATACAAAATTGTCATGTTTATTATTTGATATTGACTTTTTCAAAGTCGTAAATGATATGTACGGATATGACTGGGGCGATGTTCTTTTAAAGAAAATTGCCGAATTACTTTCAGGCTTCATAAGAAAAGAAGATATTTTAACAAGATACGGCGACGAAGAATTTATAGTTATATTACCGAATACAAAAGAAGAAAATGCATTTATATTTGCTGAACGTTTCAGACGTGAAATTGAAAAGATGGAATTTATACCTGCAGGTGAAGAAGAACGTCACCCGATTACAATTTCAGGCGGTATTTCATCGTTCCCGTTCTTAGAAAATGTTGATGAAAATGCAAATACATTAATCAGATACGCAGAACACGCATTATACAATGCAAAGAAACGCGGTAAGAATAAGGTTGTTTTATTCTCTCAAGTAAATCTTGATTATTAATCAGATAAAATGATTAATAATCCTGAATATTTTGCATTTAACATAACAAACAGATGTCAGTCTCACTGTGTCACATGTAACGGATGGCGTACTCCACAGGAAGAAATAGAAAATGAACTATCTACGGAAGACTGGAAGTCTGTTTTGTTAGAAATGCAAAAATGGCTTGGGAATTTCGACTTCATTTTTAGCGGAGGAGAACCTTTTGTAAGAAGTGATATATTTGAAATTGCAGATTTTGCAAAAGGAATAGGTCTTACTCCGAAAGTAATCACAAATGGACTTGGTTTAAAAAATAAATGTGAACAACTTATTAAATCAGGTTTCTATGACATAACTGTTTCTATAAATTCAATAAAAAATCCTAATATTCATAATGAATCAAGAGGAAGAAAAGATGCATTCAAAATTACATTTGATGTAATTCAAAATTTGATTTATTTGAATAAAAAATACAATGCTAAAAAAAAGTTAATATTGTCCACGATAATCATGCCGTCAAATATTAAAGAACTTCCTTATTTAGCGGAATTTGCAATTAATAATGATATTGGGATTAACTTTCAACTGCTGGACGGCGGAATTTCATTTTTTGCAACACGAAATCTTACTGAAGAGTGGAACAAAATGTTCAATGAAATGAAAAATGAGATGATTTGTGTAATAGATAAATTAAAGAAATACAGACAGCAAAGTTTTCTTGTTTATAATACTGAAGAGCAGTTTGATGAAATAAAAAAGACATTATTAAATTCTGCAAACACGAAACAAGTTCAAGGCGAAAATACAGAAAAAAAATATGATAGAGAGGGGTATGATTTTTCAGATACGGTAACAAACAATAAAATCAATTGGAATAATGTACAAAATATTGAAAGAAATATCATTAAAGAGGATAAAAACTACATTATACCTAATTGTTGCAAAATAGGTTATCGAAATTTCAGTATTGACCCTTATGGAAATGTTAGGATTTGTTTTAATATGGAAGATATTGGTTCTTTGAAAAATGATTTGCCTAAAAATATTTGGTATAGCGAACAAGCAAACAAAGTCAGAGAAAAAATAATGCATTGTGACAAACCTTGTAAATTATTAAACTGTAACTATGAATTGGATTAAATATGACTGTATATAAGAGTTGTGAATGGATTGAAAACGGGATAGATTTTGATGTCGGTATGTATGGCTCTAACATAATGATGTGCTGTTATGTCAGTTCCATTGGCGGCGGAAATATAATGTTAAAAACCGATTACAATGGTGAAACTATTGATTGGGACGAATTTTGGAGAATAAAAAACAGTTACAGAGAAATTCTAAAATCGGGACAAACTATAGATAAGTGCAAAGATTGCGTATATTTACAAACAAAGGATTGGCCGGAAGAAAATCATATCAGAAGTGTTATTTTCGACCATTTTACGGCATGTAACTGTGATTGCGAATATTGTTACACACACGAGAATAAAGAAAAATACAATTCAATAAAATCTTACAATGTTTTAAACATAGTAAAAGATATGCACGAAAGAGGCATACTTCAAAGAGGTCAAATTGGCTTTGGCGGCGGAGAACCGACAATTTTACCCGAATTTGATGATTTATTGAATTATCTTTTAGACAATGGTTACGACAATATAAACGTACCGACTTCAGGAATCAGGTATTCACCTGTATTAGAAAGAGGAGTTTCTGAAGGTAAAGTGAGGGTTTTGTGCTCACTTGACTGTGGTTGCAGAGAAACTTTTAAAAGAATTAAAAACATTGATGCATTTGATAAAGTTATAGAAAACTTAAAAAGATATACCAAAGCACAAAAATATTACGAAAATGTTAATAGTAAATACATCATTTGCCCAGGAATAAATGACAATATTGAAGAAGGACAAAAATGGATGTCAATTTGTAAGACCATAGGTATTGATGCATTAACAATTTCAATGGAAACTATTTGGATGCGAACTCACAGATACAATGATGACATTTCTGAGATATATAAATTTGTCAAATTTATGTTAGAAAACGGAAAAGCACTATTTAAATATTGCATTCCCGAAAATAACGTTCTTCAATTTATTAAAGCAGTTGAAACTAATCATTTTTAAGCATACAGCATTTTTTATATTTTTTACCGCTTCCGCAAGGACAAGGGTCATTTCTTCCTACTTTAGGAATAATTACAGCTTCATCTTGAGATTGTTTTTTCTCATCTTCATCAAGTTCTGATTGCATAAGTTCTGAAAAAACTTTTGAAGAATATAATATTGCAGCAGGGGCAATAGTTGGCAAATCAGCTGAATTTTTCTTATATCTTTGAATTATTTGTTCAAAAGATAATTCTACACCTAAAATTTTACTTAAAATTTTAGAAAAAGAAGGATATTTTTTATAGACTCTTTCCAAAATAAGAGCAGGGATTTTTGTATTTTTTAAAAAGTTTTCAACGCAACTGAAATAATTAGGAATATCTTTATAATTATCTGCTTCGAATATTTTACAAAAAGTATTATAGAAAGGAATAGCAAACATTCCCGAATCAGGTACATAAATCAAAGCAACATCGTAAGTTTGACCACTAGCCGAAAAACCCGCAACAGACTTTTTAGCAAAATCATCTACCGAAAAATGGAAATCTTTTGTCGGGAAATATCCTTTATTTTCAGGTTTTTCAATTCCGTTTGAGACCAATTCTTTTATTTTTTCATTTCCTGATTCACAATAATCATTAAATGCATTAATTAATTCATCGGCAAATTTGTTTGTTGTAATAACTTCATCAGAAAGAAAACATTCATAGAATTTATCTTGAAATTTATAAATATGAGATTTAATTTCATTAAGTTTTTCGGGATTATCAATGAATACATTGTTAGGATTTTCAATAATTTTAGAAACAGCATATCTTTGCGCACCGCCGAGTTTATCAGCTCCTGTTAACGCTCTTACATCACAAATAAAGTTTTTACCGTTTAATTTACAAAGTCTGCAATATATAAAACTACCGGGATATGCAGTTCTATAAGAACTCATAGTTCCTAAAACGTATGCCGTATAATCTTTTTCGTTTATTAAGTTATACATTTCAAAGCCGTTTTTGAGAACTTTTGTAATCTTAAATACACCGGTGATTACGGAACTGAGAGCATTGACAACTTCTTTTTCTGCTTCTGTTAAGTTTTTACATCTGTCTAAAAACATTTCAAATATAGATTTATTTTGGAGTTGTCTTGTAAAAATATATGTTATGGTTCTTGAACGAAGTTCTTCTTTTGATAATTTTTTTGCCGCTATCGTAAGAGTAAAATCTTCATAATCATCTTTAATTTCGGGGTCAGATGTCATAAAGTCAATTAATTTATCGGTAACTGCCGTTATTAAATGTGTTTCGTCAATTGTTGTTTTCATAATTTATACCTCAATTTTAAAACAGCAGAATGTCTTGCTGTATTTCCGTTTTCTTTTCTATATGAAAAAAATACATCATTCATACATGATGTACAATAGCCAACTACGTCAATGTTTTTTACAAACATTTGTTCAATTAAAATTTTATTTACTAATTTCAAGTCAACATAAAACTTTTCGCTATTTTTATCAAAAGAATATATTTCCTCGGATAAAAGTTTTTCAATACCATCAGTAATTTTCAAAAATACATCTTCATTTACACAAAAACAGCATTTGCCGATTGAAGGGCCAATCGCAGCAGAAAGATTATCAGGATTGGAACCTAACGACATCATTTTTTCTATGGCAATTTGAACGATTTTTGATGCAGTTCCTCTCCAGCCTGCGTGAACCACAGAACCGATATTTAATTTTTCATCATACAAAATAACAGGAACACAATCGGCAAAATTTAAAAAAGTAATCATATCGGGTTCGGTTAAAATGATACCGTCGGTATTTTCGTACAAATGAGTATCTTTATCTGCAATAACAACATTTGATGAATGAGTTTGGCAAACCCTGTATAAATTGACATGATTGAGATTAAAATTTTTCAATAAAAAATCAACCCCGTCAGATGCAGATTTTGAAAGGTCATCTCTTGTACCTTTGTGCAAAATAATATCTCTTGTTGTAAAAAAATGTTCACAACCTACTAACAGAGTTGATTTTAATACCTTTTTACCGTGAAAATCGTCAAAGAAAAACATTATTCACCGACAGTATTGAATATTCTGTCACCGGCATCACCTAGTCCGGGAAGAATATATCCTGTCTTTGTAAGACAATCATCAACGTGAGCCGTCGTGATTTTTAAATCGGGATAATATTTTCTGATTCTTGCAAGACCTTCCGGAGCAGCAATCAAACTTACAAATCTGATATTTTTTGTGGGAATACGTTTACTTGCAAAAAGTTTAATTGTATCTAAACCTGAATTACCTGTTGCAATCATCGGGTCAAGAATAAATACAACTGTTTTTTGCGGATCTTCAAACATAATAGGTGTTTTGTCATAATACCAAACAGGTTTTAAACTTTTTTCGTCTCTGTACATACCGATGTGTCTGATACTTGCATTAGGGAGAACTTCACTTGCTATATCAGAAAAGATTAAGCCTGCTCGCAAAATCGGAGCAATAATAATTTTTACATCTTGTCGAAGAATTTGAGTTTTACATTCTGTCATCGGAGTTTGAGTTACTTTTTCTTCAGTTTCCAAATCTTGTGTCGCAGTATATAAAAGAAGATAAGTAAGTCTTCTTATTGCATTTCTGAACATTTCGGCAGAAGTATTTTTATCTCTTATAATACTCAAATTTTGATGACACAACGGGTGGTCACAAACTATTGTATTAGGGTCGTTAGTTATTGCTTGAATCATTGTCTTTCTCCTTATGAATAAAGAAATTAAATTTTTTTGTTGTATTATTTTTCTCTATATCTTTGTGCCGTTCATTAAATTTTAAAATAGTATCATTAAATTTTTCAACATTATTACTATCATTATCCACAAAAGATTGTATCATATTATTAATTTTCTGTGCATTCTTATTTAAGAAATGCAAATTAAAATTACTGTTTGCAAATGAATCTAAGGAAGCTGCCGTTTTGGTCGACATTCCTTCTAACATTTGATGAATTTGAGAACCCCATTTGTAATAATCTGCAATACGATACGGGTTTCTGGTCATAATAATTTGAGCATTTGGACTTTTAATCTTTTGTTCCGGAGGATAAATTTCCAACGATTTTGAACCGCCAAGTCCGTAAAATTCGACTGCAGCAGTCGAACCCTCAGGAATATATACATTTTTTTCTGTTACTAAAAATGAAACAAAAATACTTTCGTCAAAAACTTTTACATCACGAACATATCCGATTTGAAATCCCATAAATCTAACGGGAGAACCTTTTGAGAGCCCGTCAACATCGTTAAAAAACATGTAGTAACTATGATTTTTTTGGTCTGCATTTGCAAAAGAATATGAAAATCCAAAAATGATGGCAATTATTACAAATAGCCATAATACAAGTTCTTTAAACCAAACGAGTCTTATATTCATAAGTACATTATACAATGAAATGAAATTGTATCAATTATGAGCTTTGTTTTTTACAAGAAAAATAATAAAAAATATTGAAATTATGATTATTAATATTGAAACCAGTGCAGCAACTGGAATAGAGCCTATATTTAAAACACTGTCAACTCGCAAAAACTCAATAAATAACCTTGCAACAGAATACATAATTAAATAAGAAAAAAACAATAAACCGTTATAATTTTGCAATTTTTTTCGTAAAAAGAAATATAAAATGATAAAGATTAATATGTCGGCAATACATTCGTACAAAAATGTCGGATGAAAATATTCATAATTTTTATATTCTATAGGTCTGTATTGAGGAGAAATATACATTTTCCAGAATAAATCACAAGGTTTACCAAAGGCTTCCGAATTAAAGAAGTTCCCCCATCTGCCTATTGCCTGACCAACAGGGATTACAAGTGAATACAAATCAGCAAGCCTAAGAAAATTTAAATTATTTTTCTTTACATAAAAAAAGCCTGCTGTAATCCCGCCCAATATTGCACCATGAATTGAAATTCCGCCGTGATTTACCATAATTATTTCGCTCAAATGAGAAAAATAATAAGAACAATTCAAAAGCACATACCACAATCTTGCACCTATGATACCGCCAAGAACGACATAAAAGGACAAATCCAATATCGTATCTTCCAAAATGTCTTCAAAAAATTTCTTTCTGAAAAGAATTAGCAGAAATACGGCCGTAGCAATTGCAAAACCCATGGTTATACCGTATTTCATAATAGGATAATTGCCAATATAAAATGCGACTCTGCCTGATGGAATAAGCATTTTAACTAATTCTCTGAAGGTACGGTCTTACTGTATTTTTGAAGTTCCAAATTCAAATTATTAATTTTTGCGTTAACTTGCTCTTTATCAGATGCTTTTTCTTTTTTGACGAGGTATTTATTGTAATAATCAATAGCAGAATCAAAATCCGAACAAATTTCAGCTTTTTCTTCGTCTGTTAAATTTTTCTTTTCCGAAATATTTTTACCTTCATTATCAAGAGTTTCTTTTTGGTCATTATTTTGACCGTTAATTATTGCATATGCCTTATCTTCAAAAATTACTGCCATGGTATAATAAGAATCCGCAAAATCAGGATTTAACTCAAAAACTTTTTTAAGCGCTTCTTCAGCTTTGTCTGCCTTATCTGCTTTCATATATGCAACTGCAAGATTATAGTATGTTTCAAAAATTGAATTATCTAAATCAATACTTGATTCAAGACGTGCGATAGCATCTTCAGTTTTACCGTTCTTCATATATTCCTGAGCCTTTTTGTTTAACTCTTGAATAGCAAATTTATTTACACAGCCCGATGTTGAAAGGCTTATCAAAAGTAATAAAACGATTATAGATAATTTTTTCATAGATAATACTCCTTAACTAAAAATAATTTTATTTAAAATCTAAACATTTTGCAATAGTAACAAATTTAAGATAATATAGTAAAAAAGGCAGGTATCGAATGGAAGAAGATAAAATTGTATCACTCTCGGGAATGAGAGATAAAAATAAACTCGCAAAGCAAAAAACCGAAAAATCGGAAAAACCCGTAAATAATGAAGAGGAACTTGTATATTGCAGTTTTTGTCACAGACCGAATACGCAGGTAATAAAAATGGTTCAAGGCCCTGGTGTAAATATATGTTCCGAATGTACAATGATTGCGGTACAATATCTTATACTTGAAAACAGAATGCCGACAGGTGAAGCACAAGCGATTTTAGACAGTTTTTGGAACAGGGCAAAATAATAAATGACACTAAATAAACTTCAAATCAGAGCAAAAATATTACCTGTTCTTTCGGATTTAAGAGCAGATACTTCTCTTAATGTTGATTCTTTTATTTTCAAAGTAAAAGACTTAAAAGATATTGAAGATAAAAAGGCTATATTTGAAATTGTATGCAAAGAACTATCAAGAGATATAGAAGATAAGTACATAGACGTACTTAGGGCAATGTTAATTGAACTGCTTCAAAAGGATCTGGTCGAAGAATATACAATGGAAGTTTTAAAATCGCCAAATCAACCGGATATGTTAAAGTACAGGCTTATTCAACTTCTAAAAACTCTCGGAAACAATATGGATTACCAAACATTTTTCGAGTATTTGGAAGATGCTGAAAAAATAATAAATTACGATACCGAAAAACTTCTTGAATATGCGGTCATCAACCCCGAAACCCAAATAGATTTTTTAGACTTCTTAGCCGCATTGCCAAAAGATGATAAACCGCTTTTGGTACATTCTTTAGCAGAAGATTACAATGAAGACAATCTTGCAAATATATTAAATCCCGTTCTTTATGGAGATTTTCCGAAAGACACTTTACTTGCGACAGTTGGAATTCTTGGCGAAACAAAATCTTCGCTTGCAATCGACAGTCTTGAATTTTTACACGAAATCACAGATGATGACGAAGTAAGAACCGCTTGCAAGAAGAACCTTAATCTTTTGAGATTATCAGGTGCCACAAGAGAAAAAGCAGATAAATTTTATAAACTTATAATGCATGACTCAACACCGTATAAATGTTATTCGTGCGTTCCTGACGGACATTATAATCAGGGATTAATTTTTTCTAGAAAACGCTCTGACGGTATTTTGATGATGTTTGCTCTTGTAATAAGCAAAAAATACGGGATAGTTGACTCTTTCGGATTTTTCCGATTGACAGATGCCGAATTTGAAAGAATAGCGATGAGATTTTCAAGGGACGATTTAATGTTTAAAATTTCACCTCAGTATATGAAATATCTCATCAATAACGCTTTTGCCCTCACAAAATCAAGACGGGAAACTATGAAATACGAGTTTACCTGCTGGCTCTCATTAATGGCTGATATAGAGCCAATGGAACAAACAGAAGAAGATTGGGTAAAAGAAAATATTAAAGTAATAGACCTTAATCAAAAGATAATTAATTTATTATACGATTCTGAATATCTCGACAAATGGTTCTTTACAGTTAAGGACAACAGGGATTTTAAAGAATTAATCGACAATTATATAAAACAGGAAAACCTGACTTTTGAATATATTGAAAAAACAGTAGAGGACTCTTTCGATAAAATTTGGAATGAAAAAACCGAAAAATTATTCACAGATAATATAATCACAACATCATATCTCTTTGGAATTGCCGATTTTAAAGATTATTCAAAAATTTTGTATTCAATTCTTTTTAATGACGAATTAAAGAAAAAAATGCAGATGGATATAATAAAGAAGAGCGTTTACGGATATTTATTTAATTTGAAACAAAATCAAAAAGAGTTTAAGTTTCCTGCAAATATATTTCGTTCAAAAAAAGATGAAAAAGAGAATGAAATTGATATAAAAACCGTTGATAAACTTATCAAAGAAATTGAAGAAAAATGGGTAACTCAATGAGAATATTGGGACTTGATGTAGGAACAAAAAGAATAGGAATTTCCGTAAGCGATGCTCTCGGAATTATTGCAACGCCTATTCCGGCAATTTCAAGGGATAACAAGTCAGTTGAAAAAATCAAAGAATTGTGCAAACAATACGAAATAAAAAAAATAATAGTAGGCTTACCTAAACACATGAACGGTACTATCGGAACTCAGGCAGAAGACTGTATGGATTTTGCTAAGAATTTTGAAGATGAATTTGAAATAATTTTTGAGGACGAAAGGCTTACCAGCAGGCAAGCCGAACACAATCTTGCTTTTACGGGTAAAAAATATACTCGAAATAAAGGGCTTGTAGATACGGAAAGTGCGTGTATAATATTACAACAGTATTTAGACAGAAAGTAGGAAATTATGAGCAATACTCCAAATGACAATATTATCGAAACAGTTGATGAACACGGTCAACACGTTAAATTTGAATTAATCGACATTATTGAATACGACGAAGTTGAATACGGTCTTTTGTATCCTATCGAAGGATTTGACCCAAAACACCCCGAAAAAGCCGGAGATAAAGTTATTATCATGCGTCTTAAAAAAGACGGCGAAGACTTCATTTTTGAAAAAATTGAAGACGATGACGAATTCGACAGAGTTGCAGACTATGTAACAGAAGTTACCGAAGCACAACTTGCAGAAGATTCTGAAGAATAAGAAGATAACATACATATTAAAAAGCCTGTAATTTCCTTACAGGCTTTTATTTTTATTTAATTTTCGAATATTTAAAAGCAGTCAATCCCCAATCGGGAAGAGATATTTTTGTCGGGGTTTCACCGTCTGAAATTATAACTTTCTTATTCAAAAAGTTGTCATCTCCGCCAAACTGTGATGAGTCAGAATTTATTATTTCTTCCCATTTTCCTTTTGGAAAAGTAATAAGATAATTTGAATAATAAGAAACATCGGAAAAGTTTTTGATAGCAAAAATTTTATTATCACCTTCTGCGCAACATGAAGCGTGAACCCAAGAAATAGGGTGAGAAATCGTTTCTTCAACTTTACCTGTTTGGAGCGCCTTATTTTGGGAATTAATTTTATTTAAAGTCTTTACGAACTTTGCAGTATTATTCAAATCTGCATCATATTTTCTTGAATATTTAATATTTCCGAGTTTAGAATCCTTAAACGCTTCAAGCCCCGGTTTATACCCTTTTGATTCAAGATTTTTCTCGTATCCGCAAGAAAGTTCTCTGAAAAATTTAAAATATGTCATTTCACCTTTTTCATCACCTTGAAAAATCATTTTAGGTCCCGGAATCATACATGTAGCACCGACTGCAAGGCGGTATTTTTTCAACGCTATTCTGTATGCCTGTTTTAAACTGCTTACATTAACTTTTAAAGCGAGATAGTTTCTTTTAACAAAGATTTGAAATTCTCTGGGAGACATTTTTTCCAATTTTCCTGTTAAAAGCATTTTTAAAATGTGGTGTGCAACGTGGGCAAAATGTTGTTCACGTCTGTTTTTATAATTTTTTGGAATATTTTTATAAATATCAATTTCTTTTGCAAAAATTTTAGTTATAAGTCTTGTACCATCAATATTTCCTATTTCGTCATGACTCATCGGATATTTGACCCTCATGCCCGAATTTTTCATAACTCTGTCAAAGGAAGTTATGCTTTTGGGGAATCCGCACCAATATTCGAGCATTAAAGCAGTAATTTGCTTGTGATAAGGAAAATCCCATTCAGAATCAAAACCTAAATTTTCAAGAGAACATTTATTATTCATTATAGATTTTGTAAATCTGCAATGGTTCATATTGTTTTCGCTATTCTCTTCACTTGTGAAAGGTGCCGTCACCCTTACATCATTTTCTCTTGCATCTTCAGCAATCAAAAATGCATCAGGAACGTGATGATGAACTTCTGCAGCAATTAATTTCATTGTAAAGTCAGAGTTCATATACTTTGTTAAATCAAGTCTTAAACCGTCACAATGATAATTCACCAACCAATTTAAAGCGGCATTTACAATATATGTTCTTGCAGCCTGATAATTTTCTTTTTCATAATTGAATTTGAGTCCAAATTCGTTGCAACCGTCCGTATAAGGACCGGCATTTGAAATGTCTCCCATATCTTCACCAATATGATTTGGAACCATATCCATTATCACGTTTAAACCAATCGAATGAGCATAATCCACAAGCGATTTAAAATCATTTGGAGTTCCGTAATCTTTATGCGGTGCAAATTTATCAACACCATCATACCCCCAATTGTACGCAAAACAATTTTCAAGAGGCATTATTTGGACTGCATTAAAACCGAGTTTTGAAATTTCTTTCAATTTATCTTTTGCCGCTTTATATGTTCCTTTTTCCGTAAAAGAAGGAATGTTAATTTCGTATATTCTGAGACTTCCGACAGGAGATAATTTATTGGAAGGACTTGCAATTCTACTGACCTTTTGAGAATTTTTACCTTCAACCCATTTTTTATCATGCCATCTGTAACCGTAATGATTAAATATAATTGACCACGAAGGGAATTTATCCTGACACATTGAGTATGGGTCTCTGACTCTTTTCGGATTCATATTAGGACGATAAATTATAAATCTGTATCTGTCACTTTCTTTTGCAAATTTTTTATTTACTTTTAATTCAAAAATACCGTTGCATTTGTTTTCTAACGGCAAAACTTTGATTTTTCTTTTACTTGAAGACTTTATTTCGACAGCAACAGCAGTAACATCAGGGAATGTTGCAATTTTAAAAGTAACATTTTTATCTTTGTCTAAATATGCACCCCAAGATTTGT
>Ga0256407_10005591_pt1 | contig 20000 bp, 17 predicted proteins | sample RumenRJG_04DNA_FD_193489 | JGI IMG/M metagenome (GOLD analysis project Ga0256407, IMG submission 193489) | Bovine rumen microbial communities from Lethbridge, Alberta, Canada - RJG_04 | ecosystem: Host-associated > Mammals > Digestive system > Stomach > Rumen | place: Canada: Alberta... | reverse complement strand
AATTAAACCCATATGGTTTCATTATAAATAAAATTTCGAAAAAATGGAAACAAAAAACTCAACAGGTTAAAATGTTTTACCACCTAATGTAATTGTAAATAGCATTGTTTTACAATGCTATACAATTACTTTATTATATTTTTATAAATTTAATATAATAAAGGTGTAAAACAACGAATAAAATCTAACGATTTTTTAAAATATAAAATAATTAAAATGAGGTATTTATGAAACATAAAACCATTAAAATAATTACCATTGTAACAGTAGGAACATCTGTATTTTTACCAATGGTATTAAATACAAATAAGCCCATGGCATTTAATACAAAATTAACTAATGACATTCATGAAGATGTAGGCGATGTATGAAGTAGGTTTTGTGACGATGTTGAGACAAAACACGAAACTATATTAAATGATTTTATTAATAAGTATAAAACTTCAAATAGAAGCTCAACAATTCAACCATGAGCAGCAGCATTCTGAGCAAATGACACTAGCGCTGGTTTAGCTAACAATCATAAAGCAAGTGGAAGATGGGAAGGAATTGATAACTGACGAAGCAAATACAATTTACCTTCAATGAATTTTGAAACGACAGACAATTTAGGTATTAAATTTGATAGTGATGATTCAAAACCGAGACTACTATCAAACCAATTACCAAATTTAACACCTTCAACTTTTATCAAAAGTATTAATTCAGTTGGCAATTTTTGAGATAGTTCTAATGATGATAGCGGTATGGATGTTGACCACCATCAAAAAGCCGCAGATGCTTGAGCTCAAGATGGTCATTTACCTTCTTTTGAAAATGCAGGACTAGATAACATATTCCAAGTGATAAATAATAATGAAAATATAAATTTTCATTTTGTTAATTTAAAGTTTAAAACTGTTGATCAATATTTCCAAAACAGATATCTACATGAAGGTAGTGGTTTTTGACATAAAAGTGATCAAGCCATCCGTAGTGTTAATGATTGTTTGTATGATTATGCTACACGCGAAGGTGTAAAAGATTATGTTGGTAATGTATTTCATTGCAAATCAACCCAATATTTCCAATCTTTTGGAGAAGCATGTTGATTTTATCAACTACAACAAAACTATTTAAATATCAAAATCTTACAATATGGGTTAGACAATGTATTTGGGGTTAATGACTTAGGTTATGATGCTAATAACGGTTATTATTTAGTTCTAGGCATTAATAAAGATTACCTTAAAGCTGCTGAAGGAGAAAAGAATAACCCTCAAACTCAAATATGATGAGAAAATGAATTAGTTGATGGTAATCGCATATTATGAATCAATCCAGATTACGTAAGCACTGAACCAGCTTGAGAACAACAAAGAAATACATTCTTTAGTGAAGTTCAAAAATTGATTAATGAGAGAAAAGTTACTTACGATAACTATACAACCATTAGAGATTTAACTAATACTTATTGTATTAACAATCATTCCGTTCCATTTGATGGTTGATTAACCACTCAGATTGATTCAGATGTTGGTTTACAAAATAATGGTTGAGTAAAATTATCTGAAACTTATGGTTTAACTGGATTAACAGAAGCTTGAGATTATTTGTTATTGATATTACCTGAATTAAATTACTCCATTAAAATGGATAGAAATTCACAACCTGAACATGTCGAATCTGGAATATGGGAAGGTTGAAGATTTCAAAAACCAAGCTTCAGTTGAGACGAAGTGAAAAACAATGTAAAACAAATTATTGGTCCTGACGCTAATTCAATTGCTTTTAAAACAAATTGTGATATTAAATCAGCAGAAAATACCAATAAACCTTTCAATATTGATTCATGAGCAAGCAACATTAATAATAAAGGTGAAATAATTGATAGTAATCTTGTTAAAAATACTCAAGATTTAAACTTTATCTATGATAACACTGTTTCTATTAATAAAGACCCAAAAACAGAATTTAGTGATAAAGATACTTATTGAAAATTTGACAAAAACCTAAAGAAATTATGTGTTATTGAAAACGAACCAAACATTTCACTTCACATAACTGTTGAAGATAAAAAAAGTAAATTACCAAGCGAAGTATGAAATAATACCACATCAAATATAGCTGCTAAATTAAAGACACTTATTGCTGATCAAAATAATAATCCAGCAAGTGTCTATGGATTTAAAACAATAGACGGCAACTATAATTATGATTTACCAGACAACCACTTCAAAGTAATATGTCATAATGATACCGGCAAAATCGAGGTCAGACTTATTAATCCTGACACTAACGAAATAGTTTATTCAACCAATTTAGTCGGCTTTAAACAAAATGAAAGTGGTAGTCAAATCATTTATAATTTCCAAACTCCTTTAGATGTTGGAACAAACAAGACAAGTCCTGTACTTAATGTTAGCCTAGTTAATGAAATTCAAGGCAGTGTTATAGATTACATTTCTGGTGATGAAACCATTGCTACAGTTGACAAGCAAGCTAGTGATGGCAGAGAAATCACTGTCAATGGATTAAACAGAGGAACGACAACCATTACATCAAATTTATGAGACAGTAGTGACCGTAAATACATTATTACATCCAATCAATTTAATGTAAATGTTGTCCAATCTCCTACCGGCATTGAACTAAATACACCATTTAATCAAATAACTACTGGCATTGACAGCACTGATAAAGCTTCACAGAACTTTACTGCTACATTAAAACCAGCTGAAGCTTCTCAGCAAGTCATATATGAGCTTATTAATGCACCAGATTGATTAAATATCGATTACGATGGGTATATTTCATGAAAAGAAGCTAAAAAAGGAACATATTCATTTAAAGTCAAAGTTTCTTCAATAGTTGATCCGTCAATTACCACAACATCTGATAACATAACTTTATATGTTGGTGTAAAGCCAAACAGTGGTGCTGATGTATTTAAAATTGCAATGATTATAGTTGGAATACTTTTAGGAATTGGGCTTATAGTACCATTGACAGTATGAATTATTAAAAGGAGAAGAAAATAATGAAAAAGAATAGATATTTAAAACCTAAATCATTAATATGATTAGTTAATGCATATTTAATATTAGAAATAATATGCTTTAGTTTATCAGCAATTTTTGGCACAATTTTATTACCGTTAGCAGTTAGTTGAAAAAGCATAGACTGTATTATGTGTTTTTCAACAATTAGCATTGGATTTTTTGCTATGGCTATAGCTTGGTTTTGTTTAACCATTAAATATAAAAAGCAATTAAACTTATCATTAAACAAGGTTGAAAATGGAAACAATTAATATTAATAATATTAACAAAAAGAAATTTGGTTGATATTATGATAAAGATCGTTACAGTCTAAAAGAATTAGTTTGCAACTACTTTATTAGTTTTGGATGACTATTAGGCATTATAGTAGTTTTGATTAACATAGGCATTAATCATGCTTATGTAGATTCAATCATAAAAAAAGAAATCACCACCATCCCATGGAGTTGATATCGCTTATATAAAATGGCTTTTTTATTACTTATCTCTTCAGCTGTAGCTGGAGTAATAAAAGCAATAATTATCTCTAAAAGAAAAAAAGGACAAGTCCTTTCTATAAATGAAGCTCGAGCTTTAATCAATCATCAAAACTCTTCCAAATTCGCTAAGCCAGTACAAAAAACAAAAACTTACTGAATTGTAGTAAGCATAAGCATAGCTATAGCAATAGCTATTGTTAACGTCATTATCTGAATTTAGATTTAATATAAATCTATCTCACTAACTCTTCTTCTAGATCTTTAACTTTTTCTTTTTTCTTATCTAATTTAAACTCTTTATTCAAATCTTTAAAAATATCTAAGCTAAATTCCAAAGCTTTTTGTTCTAGTAATTTAAAATCACAACAAAGTTTTTGCAACAATGGTTTATTTTTATATTCAATATAAAAATTTGTTGCTTTGTTTCTTATACTCAAGCTTACTTGAGTACTAAATAATATTTGTTGCTGTTTCTTCAACAAATTACCATATCTTTTACAAGCTTCATTTCTTGAATTTAAAAATTCATTAATTATTACTGGTGTAATTAATTGATCTTTATACTTTTTAGGTACCGGTACCATATTATTTATTTTTACAGAACCCAATTGAGATTTATTATCAAATAATAGAACATCTGTAAAATGTCTTTCTTTTTGTTTACTTGATAATGGTGCAAAATAAACGACATCGTTAATTTGAAATACAACTCCTACATATTTTCTACCAAAAGCTTGATCAAGTTTGCTTATACAAACTCTGTTATCAAACTTTTGAAGATATTGTATGTATTCTTCTTTCAGAGAATATATTTCCATAGTAATTTAATTATATAAAGAAAAAACACAACATTTCTGCTGTGTTTTTATTTTTTAGTTGGACTTTATTTTACTAGTCAGTCCGTTGCTAGATTTTTTAGTTGGACTTTATTTTACTAGTCAGTCCGTTGCTAGATTGATAATATTATATCATAAAATAACTAATCTTCATCATCTTGTGAACCAGCATCGCGTGAATGTCAATATTCATCATTATTAGGATTGCATTGGTTAGCATGATTGTCTTCATCAGGTCCAAAATAAAATTCTAATTTATTCATATATTTTACCTCCTACCATGATAAGTATATATATATATATATGCTGATTTTGCAGTAAAAACTACTTCTTTTCTTTAATTAGTTTTTTAAGTTCATCGAAACCTTTTTCATTATGTTTGATTAAATTGCTAACTGTTTCAGTAAACAATTTTAATAATTCATTTTGTTGCGAAGCTAAATCCTCATCAGCTATATACTTCTCAAAGCAATGGCGAAGTAGCTTGGACTTTGTCATTTTTAATCTTGTTGCTGTTTTATCTAATTTTTCAAATACATCTTTTTCTAAATAAACAGCTTTATAATTATCTCTATTTGGAAATTTAAATACACTCTTAGCCATAATTAATTCAACCTATATAGACAATTCATGTTCGATGTTTTTAATGCGTTCGTCTTGCCTATCTAATCTGTTTTCAATATTTTCAAAACGTTTATCATGCTTATCTAATCTGTTTTCAATATTTTCAAATCTTTGCATAACTTCATTTCTGAAATCAACAAATCAAGCTGGTGCTTTAGCTCTTGATTTCTTTATTGGGCCACTCTTAGCCTTAACTCTCTCTACTGTAAATTGTTTACCAACTATTTTTTTGGCTATATCTTTAGATATATCAGTATCAATTAGCTTATATTTTGTTTTCATAGATATCTCCTAAATATTATAAATTCCCAGCATTATTAATGTAGTAGTTTGTTTTCAAAACTATTTTTATCATATAGCACACGCATTTGGATTCTGCTTTCATTTCCCATCATGAATAAACATTCTCCAGTGGTGTGTCCTTGAATAAAATTCCTTTCGCTTTTCTTTAGCCCACCAATTGATGCTAATAACTTATCTAATGCATCAATATCATTTGGTAATAAATGGAATACAAATACATATTGACAAGCATTTAGAATTCCAGTAGTATAAGTTAAAATACTACTGTGTCCTGTTAAATCTTGAATAGATTGCGTAATAATAATTACTCTACCAGAATATTTACGTAAACGTTTAGCTCAATTATAAACCCAAGCTACAGTTTCAGGAGCATTAGGGTTAATTGATACATGGAATTCATCGTTAATAAGTGCTACATGATAAGCATTTGGATCATCAAAGCTATAACCTAAACTTTCATTATGGTTTTTATTTTCAATAAAAGCATCTTCTACCATTCGATAAATCAAAAGCATTTGTGCTGTTTTAATTTGTAACGGTACTGATGTTTTATTTAATTCTTGCACATCAAAACAAATTATTCTATTTTTTAGTTCAATATTTGTTGGTGCATCTCATATTCCACCATATAAACTACCTTCTTTAGTAAATGCTATTACTAAATTTCGCAATTTTTGAAATACAGCTAATGCATTATTATCTCTTACATTAACTTTTTTCTTTTCAATAGAAACAATTTTCTTATTTAATTCTTTTAACAAATCACTAAAGATTGGAAAATCTTTATGCTTCAATTTGCTGAAATCTGAATATTGATTAATCTTTTTTGTTAAATAAGTATCTTTAACAATGCTTAGCAATAAAGAAATTTCATCTTGTGGTAATTGGTTTTTAAAAATACTTGAAAAGAAATTTTCTAAAAACATCATATGGCTAGTTCATAAATCATGTGTCTTATTATCATCCTCATCATTGCTAGATGCAAAAATTTCAAAAGGATTAATCCTTCCACCATTTTTCTTCAAACCACTTAAATCAATAACATCACCATTGAAATTCTTTGTCATCTGTGTATATTCATTTTCATAATCTATGAAAAAGATTTTTCTAAATCTTGGATTGCAGAAAAAATTTAAAGCTATTTTTTGAATAAAAGTAGTTTTACCGCCACCCTTTTTACCAAAGCATGCAACATTCCATGAATTATGACTTTTGTCAGTATTACAATAGTCAATTAATATAGGATTGCTGCCATTTGTTTTATAACCATACAAATCGCCTTTTTCGTTCATAAAATCAGAATAAATATATGGGTATCCCATAGCTAAAAATTCACTAGCTAACAACATGTTAGAATTCTTATTAAGAATTTTAGCGAATGATAGATTATTAGCTAAACAACTATCTCATTGCTTATTACCGCATCCATCTAGTCGCATACCGTTCTTTTTAACAAAATTCATTAACTTACGGTATTTAGTTTCCAATTCATTAGCAGATTTAGCTTTAATTGTTACCAAATACTTAACAATTTTAATCTTTTCATCTCCATTAGCAACATCTTCCGCTAAATCCTGAATAGATTCTAACTCATGCTCTTTCTGTGCTTGTTCAATAATGTTTTTAGCTTTAGAACCAACAGCTAAATAATTTAATGTATTAACATAATTAGCAATAGGATCACTATTAAAAAGTGTTTTATGTTTTTCCAAACTAGCTAATCTAATATTAACACTCGCTTGATCAACATTAAATAAATCAGCATTCCAAAACCAACCAATGTTTTTTGGAGCTTGTTTTATTAAACATGTACGACGAAATTCTTTATTTCCTTTTTCGTCAGTAATAATATAGTGTGTTCTTTTAAATGCTATTGATTGTTTACCATCAAATGGTGTAAACTCTTTAATAACAATATCAATATCTTTATCATCACAAGGTTTTAATATCAAACCAGCTTCAAACAACGGTTCTTTTACATCGTCATAAAATTTATTAATTTTATCAACGTTTTTAGCATTGACAACCAAAAAATATCTTTTTTGTTGAATATCTTTACTTTGTGCAATCCGATTTAAATAACCAATCTTTTCAATTGCTAACTGAATTTTAACATCGTCATCTTTGCAGTTATATTGATTTTTCCAAACTTTAGCATTATCTTGTAAATACTTAGAATTAACATTCAAATCATATTTTCAATCAATTTTAATTAAGCTAATGTCTACATCATTACTTAATTGGAACAAAGCTTTAAAGTTATCTAAGACCAAACTTTTTTGGTCAACATCATATAAACTAATATCATTTGTAATTAACTCATAAAAAGCATCAACTGTCTCTGAAGAATATCATTTATTCTTTTTCTTATACGCAGTGTTTATCACACGCATATTTTGTTCAACATGTTTTTTAGAATTTTCTACAAAACCGTTAAATGTTCTTTTCGCCTCTTCTTTAGAATATTTCTTTTTTGTTGCCAATAATCAATGAATAAAATAATCTCAAAGCAATTGATAACTTTTTAAGCCACCAAAAGGAAATGTTAAAACAAAACATAAAACAAGAGCTGATAAAATTATTCCCAGTATCGCAAAAATATTAAGCTTAATTAAAGAAATAATTATTACCGCAACTAATATTAATACAAGACAAATTAAAGCATCAAGTAAATTCATTCATAAAAAGAATTTCTTTTTACTTTCTCTTCCAAAATTAGTTTGTGGTACTTTTGCATCTGTTTTCATATTAAATATTATTTAATGTCAATGGTAAATTCTGTGGAACATTTATATGTCTTGCCATCATTGGAAACATAATTTCCATTAATTGTGCAATACCATGGTGTAAGAGTAGTAACAATAGAATGTTGAACGTAGTAAAGTTCAATGTTACGTTCAGTGTCTTCTAAATTGAATCAATATTTATCTACGGTTGTATAGTCTTTATTAAGAGTAAAAGGAATATAAATAGTTCCAGTTACTATAATAATTTCTTGTATTTCTGCAGATATGGCCACTGTGGTGTCGCCATCTCGATATCATTTAAAAACACCATCGGGAATTCCTTCGTGCTTAATTGTAAAAGGAACACTAATATCAAGATGCTTCATTTGTTGCGAATAATCACGAGTATAACTATAGCTTGATTTTTCGAGAATTATTTCAGCTTTTAATTCTGGTTCTGGACCTGGAGGTACAGGTGTTGGTTTTTTACTACAACTACATGAAACAATTGGTAATATACATAAAGGTATCGCACCTAAACAAAAAATATTTTTTAATGTTTTATTTAACTTCATTACTATTTTCCTTTCGATTTTAGTTTTTCGACTTCTGATGCATATTTTCCTAATTGTTTGTCTATTTTAGATTGGTGCGTCTCGCCTGATAAAGTAGTCATACCCATTTTGTCCATTAACGAAGCTCGCGCTCTCGATTTAGTGCTGAATGTTTTAGAGTCTTGCATCATTTTGTTATAAATATCTGCTGCTCCTTTTAATTCAGGATCAAGATTAAATACCGTTTGCTCTTTGCCATTAACAAATGTTGTAGTTTTTCTTCCTAAACCCAATTTCTCAGCATAATTTGCAACATTACTTTCGTGTGTGCCAAATTTAGCTTGTAATCTTTTATTATGTAAAGCTGAAACTTTTTGTGCTGATGGTTGCACCGCGTGCTTACCTAAAACAGCACCTGCACCAATACCTAACATAACACCAGTTTTAACAATACCTAAATCTGCCATTGTGCTAGATAAACTATTATTATCTCCGTACTGGTTAGTTAATCAGTTAGCAAAATGATATGCTCCTAGCATTCCACCAACATATAAGAACACTTGAACCAACATACCACCTATGCCAGCAAGCGGATTAGATGGAAGTTTTGCAAAACCATCAACTGCCAATTTAATTACTGTTATTCCGATGCTAAAACATCACCATGCAATAACGATCGCAAACATTTTACCAATGAATGTTTTTAGTCCCATGTTATATTTAATACCATCATCTGTTACACCAACAAAAGCATTAAATACAGTGAATACCATACAAATAACTAATTCAATAATTCTACGTGCTGCTCATATTGAAAATAACGCTACAACAATAACTGTACAAACTATACATACAAACCCAATACCTACGTTTATTAAGCTAATTGAGCCGTGCATTGATCAATTAAAACTTGCTCAGTTGCTGTCGTTATTGCCAGTAACCATTTGATAAATTAATACTGTCAAATTAAATGAAGTAACCGATTGTGGGTCTATTCCACTTATTACATTATTTAAACCTTTATGGTCATAAATATTTGTTAATATAATATTTCATTGTGATTCATCACCAACTCAATAATTGTCAAAAACTTTAAAAACATTTGCATTCTCAAGATTGTATCTAACAATATCTCAAATTTTGTAATTATTGTCGCCAATAGTAATTAAACTCTCAGTAGCAATAATATTGCCGTATTGTTTGTGAATAGCTACAAGATTAGAAGTTATATCGCTTCAATAAACCCCTATTAAATCAAATTTATTTTTAATAGCGATAATCGTGTTAGCAATTTCTTGATTTGGGGCAACCGTTTTCCCATCAGGCATCATTGTTGTTAATCCTTTTTGCAAATTATCTTGTAAATTAGTGATGTCTGTTGCTAAATTAGCTAATACTCCTTTTATTTCTGTTGCTTCCTTTATTAAATTTTGACAATTTTCCACAATATTAGAAAATCCTTTAGCTTGAGCATCTGCTGAAATCTGTCCTAACATCTGTAAAATGATGTCAATATTTTTATCCATTGTTTCAATAGCAACTGGAGCTCCAGAACCAACATTCCAATTAATAGTGATACCAGTACAGCTAGCTAAATCATTTATTTTACCCTGTAAATTTGTTAATAATGAATTTGCCAAATTTGCATCGATATAATTGTTAATTTCGGCCCCACCAAGAACTTTCATTAAAACAGATGATAATGTTGAAATTAATGTAAAACCTATTGGTAATGCAAAAAAACTTATAACACCAATAATAGGCCATTTAATTTTGCTTTTAATTTCACTCATTGGTCTATGTCTAGCATATTGTATGCCTCCAGCAATAGCAAACATCAATGCCGAGACAACAACACCAATAACTAAAGCAATTAACATCACTCTAATTATTTGGTTGTTTTGAAAACTTCAATTTATATCTCCTATTCCGGTTGAGTGAAAAAATAACTCAGCTAAATTTTGTCCACAGCATAATCGAAATACACGATAAACACTATCCAATATTCATAATGGTGCCATTATTAATAATGGATATAAAAAAGGCATTAAAATTGCTGATATTATCGAACCAATTATTCCCATTCTATCCTGCTGCTCCTACCGCTTTAATAATCATTGGGATAAATATCTCTCCCATTAGTAATACAACAATGATACCTAAGAACATTCCGATTAAAATCCAAATGTTATCTTTAAAAGAAACTTTAAAAGCTTCTTTCATTGGTGTATCATTTTCTCTATGGTCTTTGAATGCTTTTGTAAAGAAATTAAAAAGCATTACAAATGTCATACCTACAACGGCTAACACATACAATGTAATTGTAATAGAGTGAGCCATCTTCGTTAATTCCTCTCCTAAATATGGAGTAACTAAATCTCAAAAACTATTCATATCTAAATCCTTTCTGAAATGAAATTATTTAATTCTTTTTGTTGCTTTCTTGGATTATTATAAGCTTTTATACCTTTTACAAACACTAAAGGTTTTTTATCAAAAGCAACAGCATTAGCATATTGCTCTGAATTATTAATAGCAGGTGCAACAAAGATATTATTATCTTTTGTTTTATTAATTTGTTTTTGTAATTCTATAACAAATTGATAAGCCCTGTCTTCAATAATTTCGCCTTTACGTTTCTTTACTTTAAAACGATTAGGAATGATAAAAGCTTTAGTCTCATGTCCTAAATCTCTAATACTTGGCAAAATTTCGTTAATAAATTCCAATGTTGCCCAGTTAGCGTTAGGTTCTGGGATAAAAGGAATGCATACTGCATCTGATATTTGAATAATAAAAGAAATCAATTCATTTCAATCTGGGTTGGTATCAATTATGATGTAATCATACTTGTTAGATTTCTTTAATAATGAAATTTGTCGTAAAATTGACTTATATGGTTGCTTAGGCTTATCTTCATAGTAATCTTTAAGCATAAAGTTTGCTGGAATTATATCCAAATTTTCTACTCCATGCTTTTTACTAGTGACAATGCAGTTTTCCAACTTACAATCGCCTTTAGCTAAATTCTCAATTGTTTTAAAACTACCCTTATATGGATCATAACCAAATTGAGTGATAACATTAGCTTGTGGGTCCAAATCAATTAAAAGGGTTTTACCCTTTTGTGCAAACAAGATAGCTTGGTTAGTACTTAAAGTGGTTTTACCAATACCACCTTTTCTCAAAGTAAATAATAATATTTTTGTCATAGTCGAATACTCCTAGTTATTATCCTCTATACCACGGACAAGAAATTCAAGAACTTCGCCAATAGAATAGTTTTTATTTCTTGCAATTCTTCTCAATTTGTAAAAAACAGCATCTTTTATATAGATTGAATGCGTATGCCTCTCTTCTATATTTCTTTTTGGCGGTATAAACATTTTAAACCCAGGGTTTTTCTTTGCCCTTTGAATATCTGCTTCTTCTTGCTTTTGCGCCCTTTTAATAGATATAGTGTGTATATTCTCAGTTGGTTTTACCGGCTCAACTTCTACTTTTTCCTCAATTTTGTTATCTACTGGACTATTTTCTTTAACTAATTCTCCATTAGATTTTTCATTAACATCTAACTCTAATGTGTCTGTTGGAATAGCATTAATTTTTCTACCCATTTGAAATTTACCTTTCGATTTTTTAAAGTATCATTTTACATATTATATATTAAATTTTGAGAAAAAATATATTCTAAATTTTTAACTCAAATTTTCTCAACATCACACTCTAAACTAAATCAAAAACTATAAATAAAACTATATCAGCAAATAACAATTACATTAAACTTTACATTAGATTTTACATTAAAAATTGATATTTCTCATTTACTTTAGTAAATTATACGCACGCGTATATACATACTGATACTCGCTTAAACACAGCACGAACACATTCCTACACTTACACAACATGTGCTACACTCAATATATACACAATATTACTCAAGCATACGGTTGCTTACGCAGTTAGACACAATACACACGCTTATATACACTCAACCTATACACTCGCTCTGCACCTATATACTCATTTGCTACCCATACTAACACAAGCATTACCCAACCACTACACAGACTTAACTCACGACTGTCGCATCCGCTACAGAAAAGAATAACTGCCTATATAATAAGGTAGTAAATAATAATGATTAGCAGTTTTTTGGTAATAGACGCTCAAATTTCGCTTCTAAGCCACAAACTACCTTCTACCCTAATATTTACCCTACTTTATGCCTTCTCGTCAAAATTCGCCCTATTTTTGTTAAAAATACCACCAAACCAAAACCGAGTTATATAATTAGTTTTATGATTTATCAAATTAAAAGAGGGAAGCAAGATGTTAATTTAATTAACGACAAAAATCCTAAACAAGGGTACAAGTTTGTTCTGTTTGTTGGTGAAAACGGCTCAGGCAAAACTAATTTTTTAGATTTAATTGACAAAATATTAAAAAACGATAATTCTTTTAATTTTGAAGAAATTGATAAGATTTCTATTAATTGTATTAATATGAATTTAGCAATTCAATATCGTGATCTTCTAAACCCAAATGCAAATCATAAAAATTATTTTGCTTTATATCCGGTTGGGTTTAAATGATTCTTTAACTTAAATGATAATAATTTTTTAGATTCACTTTATAAAGATAAAAATGGTTTATGAAAACAATGAAACGATGTTTTTTCTAATAGCATATTGGTTTATAGTAAAGATGTTTATGACTGATATGATAAAAATGTTAGAGGCAGAACCATAATTGATTCTGATTATAAAAAATGTATTAATCCAGATACTTGTTTAAGTGTAAAACAAGAACTCGGTAAGTGGTATATTAATAATAAGATTGGTAGTTTAATTGATGTCACTCCATTTTATCTATATGAACATTTTCCTGTTAAGATTTATTTAAATAATTTTATTGGCAAATCTAAATTAAATGTTTTAAGAATATATACATCAATTTATCAACTTAATGACGGTGGCGCACGCACCAATATCTATAATCGAAAAGAACTCGAAGACAGTGTTAAAAAACTATTAGATGATGATGTGGACGTTGCTTATGAACCATCAAATCTGGGTGATGATAGCAAAAAAGATATTAATAAAAATTTTATTAATGCATGCCTTGATAGTTTTTACTCAAAAGGGATGTATAAAATTGATTGAAATAAAAATAAAAAAATTAACAAAATTTGTTTAAATGGTCCAAATCCAGACAAAACAATATACAATATTTCAGATGGTGTTTTGCACTGTTTAGCATTAGCTACATACTTAGCTTATTTTAAAGAGACAGATAATACATATCTACTTATTGATGAACCAGAAATAAGTTTACATCCACGAGCACAATTGGAGTTTTCAAAATTTTTAGATAATAATAAAAACAATACTAACCAAGTATTTATAGCTACGCATTCACCTTTTATTGTTAAGTCATTTATAGAAAAATATCCAAATGATACAAGAATTATTCATTTCCAGCATTTAAAAGAAAAAGATAAAGATGTATATAAAGCGGATAAAATTGAAAATTTTATGATTCTAGATTTTTTATCTATTTCAGAAATTAATTATCATGTATATAATATCCCATCATCAGAGTATTATTTACAGTTATATGAACATTTAAAGAAAATTACAGGAAATGAAAATAAAGATTTTAAAGTTTTTGATGATAATTATTTGAAAAATAAAGATTTTGCATTAGAAAAAATTCAGAAGGATTCTTTAATAAATGAAACATGTTTAACAAGGTTAAGACATTTGTTAGCTCATGGTGGTGATGTTAAAAATGAAAAAGGATATAAGAAATATATAAATAAAGAATTCAGTCCAGTTGGTCAGACAAAAGAGTTCTATGAAATTTTTACAACAAATAAAGATAGTCTAATTGATAAATATACAAAGACTTTGATAGTCTTAATTAAAGAATACAAAAACAAACAAGTCTAATTAAAATATTTTGAATATATTTTATTTGTTATCAACTAATTAATAATCTTATTTATTAACTATTTTATATTTATTAACTTTTATTAGTCCTAACCTAATAAATTTTAATCCCAATTAATTTATTTTTAATCCTAACTAAATTATTTTTAGTCCTAATGACATTCATAAAACAAAAAAATCTTACCTATTAAAACATAAGATTTGTCTCAATTAGCTAAATTTCTTAATTTATTAAATGTTAAAACTTTTAGGAATATTCCTATCAATCTGTCTTAAAAATTTAATGTTAGTAAATTATTTTGTTATTCAAGTCACACACAAATTTCATCATCTGGTGGATCAGGCTCATTTAATTTCTTTTGTACAGCTAAATTTAAATTAGCTTTAGGAATAAGTGATAATCATCCATTCGATCTTTTAAATATATTATCCCTCAATTCCTTTCAAATAATCCTCTTCAATAATTTAAACACTCACTTAAACGGATTACAACCCAATTTCTCTCTAGTTGTTTTTTTAAGTCTTCTATTACCTTCATTAATAGTATGAGTTAAATAACCTAACTTTGAAAGCTTATAAACCACGTCTTCAACAAGCTTAACACTACAATTACAACAATAAGCAATAACCTCATAATGCATATGCTGATGGTTATTAACTTCATTTAACCAGTAATTTATATATCTAACAACCAAATAACTCTTTGAAAGCTTATCATATATTGCTTCAGCTTTCAACTCCAATAAAGATTTATTATGAGCAGAATGCTTTAAAAATTCAATAAATCCCCTCTTATCTTTAACGATTCTAGGAAAGTTATTAAAATATTCTTGAATTTCTAATTTGCTTCTTTTTTTATATTTCATTATTTTTTTGCAACAAAATAAATTTTTGTGCTATAATATAACCAATTAAGGTTTTTGGGTTGGTGTGACCTAAAAAGAGTTGCTTGAAAAAGTGACTCTTTTTTTCTTTTACTAACAAGAATTTAAAAAAATTCATTGAAAGTGTTTGCTTACTTAGTCATTAGCCACACCAACAATGAATTAAGGTTTTTGAGTTGGTGTGACTAATAATATCGCAGCTCCAGAAATTTACTCTCTGATAACACTATTTTACCATATTTTTATTTATTTATTAAATAAATGTGTAAAGTTTTGCCAACTAAATTTTAAATTTGAATACAATAAATTCAAAAGTTTTGCCAACAACACTATTTTAAAAACGCTCTAAACATTATATATTAATGTTTATTATTGGGCGCTTTTCTATAAAGTTTTCCCCACTAATACTTTATTTATGCCTAAATCTAAAGATCACAAACCCTATAGATACTTTAAAAAAACAGGAAGAAAACCAATTGACTATTTGGGCAAAAAATATGATGACTGGGTAGTTATAGAAAAATGTGGTAAGTTAGATAAATCTAATCATCCTTATTGGACATTAGAAAATAAAAAGACTAAACAGCTTATTAAAATAAGGCAAGATGTATTAGGAACTAAATTCAAAGCTAAAGCTATCAACAAAGTAGCCCGCAAATCCGAAATCCCTAAACCAAAGAAAACCCCAAAATCACCTAAAAAATAACACAATAATACATTATTTTTAATTACTTTAATACATATATAATGTATTAAAAAATATTTTTGGCAAAAAATTTTTTATTTTTTACAAAAATTTCAACTATAATAGTATTGATTTTAAGAAGGAATAAAATGTGTAATAATAGGAGAAAATAGCATTTTAAAGTAAGTTTATTACCTACTTGTTCTTTTAATTATTAATATAATCTCAATATTAATCACTTCTCAAACTTAACAAAAGTCAACCTAAATCAAAATTAATCATTATAAATACAGCTTCTTGCTGTATTTTTTGTTTTTAATGTATAATAATATAGTAATTTAGGTTGACTTAAAAATGCGGAAATGAGAAACCGCATACGGAAATTTAAATTGCTACGCTAAGAATCAATCATCAATTCTTAGCTAAAGAAAATTTCATGAAATTTTTAAAACACCGACTGTCAGTGCGGTGTTTTTTATATTCCTAACTCTAGTTCTTGACCTTGGCTTAAGCTTCTTTCACGTTCAAGCTCACGCTGAATTCTCAAAGTTTGCATTTTAGATTCTCTGATTAAGTCATTAAATGACTTTTTTAATCCAAACCCTATCTTATTAGCAATAATATCCATCACACTAGCTTCTATATTAGCATAGCTTCTGGTATTAGGCACAGATTTACGCATAAACGTCTTATGCACGATCTTCTCTTGCTTATAGTGTTCAGTTCTAAAATCAACCATTGATTTAGCTTGCTGTAATACCTCATTACCTAAATTTAAATATAAATCTCTCTTTTGTGAGTTAATAAAGCTATTTACAGCAGCCATTTGTTTAATCTGTGTCTTAGGAGACTGTGATTTAATAAGTTGTTTTGTTTTATATTTTAAACCATCTCAACTATTCTCTAGCTGATTATTAAGTGGTTTAACATCTTTATGTTCTTTCACAAATCCAATAACTGTATCTATATGTTGCTTTAGATTGTAATACTTATAGCAAGGTATATAATTAGGTTTTTGTCTAATCTCTAAAGGAATATCACTTTCATGCATTTTGCTACGTTCAACAATCTGCTTAAATTGTAATCTACCTTTACCATTGTTGAAATTTGCAAGCTCATTAGCTAATGCTTTTCTAGGTTCTAAATATACATCTTGCTCCAAACTCTTTTTAAACACATATTGAAGCTCTTTTTTAGTTTCAAATATGGCGTTTTTCTTCCATGTGCTGATATCTAATAAGATATCATTTTGTAGATAATCAATACATTTATGAAATGTCTTTTTAGGAATAAAACAATTCTTTTTAATATCTGGATCTAAAATTTTGTTATCTTTAACACTCTTAGGTTGGTAAAAGATTAAATGTAAATGATGATTTTCAGTATTATTGTGATAAACACCATAATAACTCCATGCTTGTTTATCTAAATCTTTAGATTTAGTAAATTGATTAAATGCATATTCAAAAATCCGTTTAGCGTTCTTTTTTAAATCATAATCGCGACTGGTAATATCATCTAATGAAATAATACTACTAAAAATAATTGAATTCTTATGTGCTTTCAATTCTTTTGTATCATTTTTACTCCATATAGGAATTTCTTTATTCTGATCAGTTTCTTTAGTATGGTGTTCAGCTAAATACTCTAAATTTGATTTATACGCATCCTCTTTAATGTGTTCTTCTTTTATTTCATGTTTGTTTTTGTCTTTAATGTAATCTTTATATCCACCATTAGCATAAAAATCAAAGATTTTTTGCCCTCTATCATTAACAGTAGAAGGGACAATATAATTAGTTTTGAATATTACACCACGGAATTTATCTGTTAGTTCTATTTCAAAATCTTTTGACATTACTTTTTACCTTTCTTTTCTTTTTTAGCACGAGCAATAGCAATAAATTTAGCATATTCCTTTTGTGCTGCTATTCCAGTTTTAGATGGCAGATTATTTATTTTTTGCTTCTTTTTTGATTTTGCAACCTTTGACTTTTTACTATTTTCTTCAGCTTCCGCTTTTTTTAGAGATTCTTCATACTCTTTTTGTGATTTCTCTGCACTTTCTTTGTTTTTTCTACGTCTTTCTCTAGCCGCTCGAATTTCGGCTTCATAAATCTTTTTATAGTCATTAAGCATATCTTCTAATGTGCTTTCACCATTAGCTTGGTTAGCTTGAATACTATCAACATCAAATTTGACACCATTTTTTGATATCATCGCATTGCTTAATATCTTACTTTCAATATTCTGTTGATATCATTGTGTGTCATGAATAAATACAGATTTAGCTAAATATGGTGGTTTGCTTGTTATATAACAAAGCATCTTATCATTAGGAAGCTTTAAAATTTCCTCTGATTTTAATATTGGCACAGTTCTTTTAACTTTTTTAGTAACAGTTTTATTGTTTACAGTATTAGTTTCATTTATATACTTTTCTATTGTTCCAAATGATTTTGATCATTCTGTAGCTAAATCATTGTCTGATGTCTTTAAAATAATCTTTAAAGCACAATTCTCCTCAATGGTGTCTGCCTCATTATGATATTTCTCTCTTAACTGACTTCTTGATTGAAACATCAATAAGCTAGAAATTTTCTTGCTTAGTCCAGTAGTAATAATCTCACTTAACCCTTTTATTTGAGATATGTTACCAATTTCATCCCCGATAAACATAATATCTCTAGCTTCTTTATTACCTTCCCTATCTGGTTGGTTAATAAATTTACGCAAAAGCATTTGGGTGTAGATTGATACAAGTTTTGTGTCATTACTATCTGCATTCGGTGGAATAGAAATAAACAAAGCCGTAGGCTTTTTATCAAAATCATCTAAATTTATATCCGTTTTATCTGTCAAGGCACAAATACTCTTATTTGTAAAGAACTTCATATTAGTACCCATAGTTGCCTTAATACCACCAATTGTTGCCTGTGATTTACCAGCATCGTTTAAAATATATAAACGACTTATACACAAACTATCTTTTGGCATGTGTCCTACCGCTCACAATAAAAAGTCTGTTGAAACATTATTAAATAACTTTAATATATTTGAAAAAGTGAAATCTTTTAGACAAATATTATTGTCTAACAAGAAATAAATAAGAAATTCCAAATACCCACCTGCACTCTTATTAAAAAAGTCCTCATTCAAAGTTGTTCTTCCGCTCATAAACAACATATCAGTGATATTATTAATCTCTTTATCCATTTCACTTAAATAAACATCATTTCGCGTTTCCAAATATTTATGATAAAGCTCCCATACATTTGACAACGGATTTAAACTATTACTTATAAACCCATTCGCAATATTTAAATGTCAAATGCGGTAGCCGTGTTCCTTTAGAAAAGCAAAAGTTTTCTGAATAAGTTCGTTTTTCTTATCAGTAATAATAAAACAAGGTTTCTTTTGCTCAACGGCTACCGCATTACAATAGATTGTAGGCAAAACTAATTTACTAGTTTTGCCCGCTCGAGTGATTGCATAAGCAATAACATTCAAGTTATTAATCACTCGAAAATTCAATTTTTCATTTTTATTAAATTTTGAATTTTTAGCGACGCTTTCGCAAACTCAACCGATAGGTTTGTTTGCGTTTTGAATTTCAAAAAAAGCCGACGCGATTTTTTCAAAATCGTGGCTACTTAGCATCCCATTCCCATCACCTTTGATATAGAACACCCCAAAGGCTCTCCACATTCGTGTACCTCATGTTATTCATAACGTAATTATTGCAGCTAAAGTCATAGCGCCATATCATACGATAAAAAATGGTGTTCTTTTATCAAACATTGACAGCACAGCACTTAATATAGCTTGGATTATAAAGTATATTCCAACCCACATAATTAATAGTGTTAATATAAACGCTACTATTCTCAGTGCTGTGCCTTTTATTCCTT
>Ga0256407_10005590_pt1 | contig 20001 bp, 17 predicted proteins | sample RumenRJG_04DNA_FD_193489 | JGI IMG/M metagenome (GOLD analysis project Ga0256407, IMG submission 193489) | Bovine rumen microbial communities from Lethbridge, Alberta, Canada - RJG_04 | ecosystem: Host-associated > Mammals > Digestive system > Stomach > Rumen | place: Canada: Alberta... | reverse complement strand
CATCGTGAACATGCTGGGGGCGCTAGCCGCTTACTGCTTCTTCCCAAAGAAACCATGCATTGCATGTGAAAGAGTTGTGGACACACAACTTGCACTGTTTTGAATTCGTCGAACTCACGTTAATATAAATTCATAAACTATATGGATAAACTATTATTTAGTTAGGTTGGGCATCAAATTGCCCAATCTATAATGAACAAGAGAGGGCATAATCTTCTGGAATCCCTTAATATGGTCTGCGCTATAAGTGAATTGATGCTACTAACAGTAAGAATCTTTATGCTGCACGAAGCCTTCACTGGCAAAGATTTCTTATAGGGATTTCTTAATGTACTCACTATTGTGATGTATATTAGGGAAAAGAGGTAATGCAAAACCCTCCGGAGGATGTGTCAAAACAAAGCACATCCTCTTTCTTTTTAATCCTTCACCAGCATCTTTGCCCATTCGGGCAGGTCATCTGTGTATTGTTTGAAAAGATTGCCATTTGTGGTTCGATAAAGCAAACGGGGAAGTTGATTATCAATGGAGTTATCATAGATATAAGCACGATCCACAAAGGATATAGCTTCCTCTGCATTAACCAATGATTTGTAATAGCGCAAAAAAACTTTAGAAATAGGAACTTCGTGTCCTCCGTCCAAATAACGTTGTAAAATGCGTGTTACATTGATGGAGGGGTCTGATGTACAAACATAGAAGAAACGAATAAAGAACCCTGCTTCTTTCGCCTTTTTCAGGAATTCCAACTTTTCGGATGAAGAGAAAACGGTCTCAAATACAAAATCACATCTCTTTTCCAAGCATTCATAGCGCAATTTTGTAGCTTGTTCCGCCGCTTTCAAAACAGCTTCAGATGAGTTCCAATCACCAAATGTTTCTTGGGCAATATTGTCAGGATTGATATACAAACTATTAGCTGTCCATTCATCTTGAAGAAGTTGAATGGTAGTCGTGGTTTTACCAGAGCCATTAGGTCCAGCAACCACACAGAGAGTTGGTTTTCTGTCAGCCATGAATGGACTCTTTACGTTGAGCACGTCTGATAGCAATCGCGTGAGCAGCTTCTTGAAGCATCCTTTTCTTCTTCGCTTCAGCTCTCGCACTTGAATCTCTGGCTGCCGCTGCCACATCTTCCATCAGAGCATGCAACATCTCATCAGTAGGTTCTTCTAATGATGTCAGTCGGTATTTCTTGTGAATTTCTGTCATATACTTATATCTATATCTGCCGCAAAGATACGTTTTTTTTCAAATACCCCACGCAACTTTCGTGTATTTTTTGCAGATAAGTCGTGCTTTTTCTATTCCACATGGATGATGACACGACGATAGGCCACTAAGTGGAAGGGACCATTATCATGCACTTCGCACACCAGATGAAGTTCCTTGCCTTGTGCATTTTGAGGAATCTCTATGATAGCAACGGGTGACGTTGATACAATTATGGAAAGCGGCTGATGTTCGAGGCCAAACTCTTTCTGCTGCCACCAACGGAATGAAAGGGCATCACCCTCACGATCATAGGAACGAGAGGCATCCAAACGTACTTGAGTTCCTGCTTTCGCTTGCATACGGATGATGGAAGTACCCTTCTTGCCATTCACAATCACATGAGGATTGGTGTTTCCCCTACCCTCATCTGCCCATTGCATACGAGCCTTAAAATCGTTCAGTTCGTCAGGGTAGAAATAGCGCTTATAATCGCGAGTGGTGTCGTAGGTCGGCTGTTTCCAACTTGTCCAAGCATAGGTGAGGGAGTCAGGACAAAGTCCAAACTGGTGATAGCCGCCCCAGTTCACTTGGGTTGGGTCTTCAGGGTCACTCAATCCGTTGGGCATCACATAGAGGAAGGAAGGTGTGTCGCCTTCCACACCCCATTTGTACTTGGGATATTCAGCACCCAAAGCCCCTTTTCCCTGAATATACCTTTCGTGTTCCTCCCAATGCTCCTTGCCCAAGTCACATTGCAGTTGCCAAGTCCCTTCATCCCAAATGAATTTCAGGTCATCCTTGAACTCTCGACGCATCCATTGATGGGAGCTGTATGCTCTGTCCTTCCTCATACTGTACTGCATATCTTGGTCAGTAATGGTATAGACACGAAACTTCCTGACGAATTGGCGCACTTGCTCAGGGGTACGTGTCTGCTTCACTCGCCAAATCGCTTGCGCCAATGTATTGGCACCACCCCAAGACGCCACCCAAATGGGACGGTCGTCTGGTTCGTCAGCCAACTGAATCAAAAGATTGCTGCCAGGAGAATCATTGCCCTCCCCTATCACCTTGATACCAGCACGTGTACTACCCATCATAGCACGTCCACGGATATATTCAGGACTGGGCCAATAGCCAATCTGTTGTTGTCCATTCTCTTTGTCGAGCGACACGAACTTCTTCTGCTTCGAACGTGCCATCAGCTTTGTCACATCCTTTTCGTAGGCATTCATCACCTTCGTCAGATACTCAGCCCACTCCAACGGGTACGGGTCACAATTCCAACCCACCGTCATGCAGATTGCCTCGATCTCAAACTGGTCAGCATAGGCCATCAAACGTATCGCCGACTCCATATCGTCAGGTTCCACATCTGGTGCACCAATATCCGTACAGACCACGAGACGCGGCTTCAAATCCTTCTTTTGTGCAAAGAGATGGACAGAAGCACAACAAAGCATCAATAATAAGAATATATTCCTCATAACCTTTTGAGCAGAAAAGATGAAAGTCACCCAACGTGTGGGCAAATTAATCCTTCAACGAATAGGTGATGGTCGAAACCACACGCACCTTCTTCTTGTAAGGAGTGTCAGCATCGTCAATGGAGAACTCACCCTGACCTGCTGCCACAATCTTGTTGATAGTCGAGTGGCTGTTCTCGGCAAACTGACTGGCAGTCTTCTCCGCATTGCTGATTGCCTCCGCCATCATTTCTGGCTTCAACTGCTGAAACTGCGTGTATTCGTACTCGGCATAGTCGGAATCCAAGATGACATCCCTGTCAATCAACTCGTCCACCTGCTGGCGCAACTGACTGATAAACTTCGTGTCCTTCGATACGACCTTCAACGAACGACTCACGGTATAGTGATAGCGTGGTTGATTACCACCCCACGCATTTGCCAGATTGTCAATCACATTATACGTGTTGACTGTCACTTCGCCTTTACCCTTAAGTCCCTTCTCCTTCAAGAACTGCTGGATGGCATCCATCTTCGAGTTGAGCACACTAAACAGCGGCTTCAAGTCGTCACCCACAACCTGCACACTCATGGTCCAAGTCACCTTGTCGGCATCCACTTCCTTCTCCGCCAGACCCTTTACGGTCACACGACGGTCTTTGTTCGTGAAATTGTCAATACCACCCTTGATGCACAGTCCCAGCATCAAGAGTCCCACAGCCACAATGGCTGCCACAATGATTTTCTCGTACTTTTGCATAGTTCTTTATATTTTAACGTTACATATTTCACCAACAGCCAAAGATAATCACTCCAGCCTTCTCGCCCTTGGTCAGGTGTAATTCGAAGGTACCGTCATCTTCCTCGTCTTCACCTTCAGGAGCAGGCGTTCCATTGCCCCAATATGTATTAAAGGAATAATGAATGCTGTCATCAGTATGCCATCCAGATTTCTCATTGGCAGCCATCAATTCGTCAATCTTTTCAAACACTTCGTCCGACGGCACCGATTCAAATTCCACATTCATCGTGTCCGTGAAGTCAATCGCCGGCGGGCTTATAGCAAATTTAGTGACTTTATATTCAGGAACCCTCACTTTTGTGATTCTTTCTATTCTATCAGTAGGATACTCATCAGCAGGATTAAAAGCAGGATTAAATTTAAAACACGAAGTAAGACACATAAGCACTAACACCAAAGCGGCAACAAGCCCCTTCTGAACTCTCATAGATTCATTTGTTTTCATCACATTTCACTTTTTAGATGGTTAATACATTTTGCTGGTTACATGACCTGTTTGAATAACGAATATTCTTCTGTATTATTGCACAAAAAAGTCGCGCATATTGTTTCAATACACGCGACTTCTTTATGGATAGTAGTTTTCTTACTTATAGCACTTCCAGATGCTGTCAATCTTTGCCTGAGGAAGCTTCTTGGTGAAGAGGCTAACGACGAAGACGACTGGGAAGCCACCAACCATGGCGATGGCACCGCAGTCGATAGGATTGAACGGTGCATCCTTGCCCATCAGCATGTTGACCACAGTGAAGCCGACACCCCAGATGAAGCATGCCCATACAGATGCCGTCGTCATGCCGCGCCAGTAGAGTCCCAAGAGGAAAGGAGCGAGGAAGGCTCCTGCCAAAGCACCCCAACTGATACCCATGAGCTGAGCGATGAAGGTGGGAGGATTCAAGGCGATGAGCACGGAAATGGCGATAAAGAAGACAATGAGCACACGCATGATGATGACCTTACGACTCTCTATTTTCTCTGCCACTTCGTCATCAATCTCACCACTCTTCACCTCGTCGGCAGTAGCACGCTTGTCGCGGTAGATGAGGTCGAGCGTCATAGTGGAAGAAGAAGTCAGCACAAGAGATGCCAATGTGGACATCGAAGCAGAGAGCACAAGCACCATGACGAGACCAATGAGAAGGTCGGAGTTGACTGCTGTGTCAAGCATCGTTGGGATGATGTCGTCGAACTTGTAGTTGTGACGTGCCTCGTTCCAAACGGGTTCGCCAAACAGACGACCGAAACCACCAAGGAAGTAACATCCACCTGCCACGATAAAGGCGAAGATGGTGGAGATGATGGTGCCACGCTTGATGGCAGACTCATCGGTGATGGAATAGAACTTACCAACCATCTGAGGAAGTCCCCATGTACCGAGCGATGTCAGCACGACCACACCGATCAAGCTCAACACGTTAGGACCGAAACATGAAGCGAAGTCGCCTGGCTGGAAGTTCTTGTAGAGTGGATTATGGAGGTCGTGATCCGTTGGCACACATTCCTTCATCTTTTGGAATGCCTCAGTGAAACCGCCCTGGCTGTTGAGCACCACAACGATGACGGCGATGATACCACCCAGCATGACGATGCCCTGAATGAAGTCGTTGATGGCAGTGGCCTTGTAACCACCCAAGATCACATAAACGGCAGTAAGGAGTGCCATGATGATGATACAGTATTCGTAAGGAATGCCGAAGCCCATGTCGAAGAGTTTGGAAATACCGCTATACACACCTGCCGTGTAAGGAATGAGGAACACGAAAGCGATGATGGAAGCGGCGATACGAAGTCCCTGATTAGAGAAACGAGTGCCGAAGAAGTCGGGCATCGTGCGTGAATGGATATGCTGAGTCATCAACTTGGTACGACGACCGAGAATGATCCATGCGAGCAACGAACCGATGATGGCATTACCAATACCGATCCATGAACTGGCAAGACCGTATTTCCAACCGAACTGACCAGCATAGCCGACGAACACGACGGCTGAGAAGTAACTGGTGCCGAATGCAAAAGCTGAGAGCCAAGGACCTACGGAACGGCCACCCAGCACGAAACCATCCACATTCTTGGCTTGCTTGCGTGAGTAGATGCCCACATAAACCGTCACAGCCAAGAAGATGACGGTGAGAAGAATCTTTACTAACATATTACTTAATTCTTACTTGCATTTGACACATGATAGCGTGGTTGGCATTGTGGGTGAACACCTTGCTCACTGCACCACCTGGCATTGCCTGATCCTGGAGCGATGCACTCTTATAGACATATTGCAACTGGATGCGGCAACGCTTGTAGAACCAGTACTGAAGACCTGCGACAACCTTGTGCTGATCCATGTCCCTGTCCACGTTGTAGTTGAAGAAATCGTATGAGCCAACGAAATCGAGCTTTGGCATGATGGGGAGCACACCTGTTGCATAAACACCACGGCTGGTCACATCCTTGTCGCGACCCTCCAGATATTCAGCACGGAGGCTAAGATGAGAATCCTGGGCTTTGTACTGGAAACCTGCTGACCAGCGATTGCGCTTATAATCTTCACCAGGAGCGATGTTGCTGATGTAAGATGAACGCTCTACAGCATGACCACGACCAATCTGACCTGTAGCCACAATGTTCAACTCTTTGGTAGGACGGAATTCCAAATGACCGATGAAGTCTTTCTCGCTGTTGCCATCCTTTTTGTTGACACCCTGTCCGTTCATGACAGCAGCCTTGTAGGCGAACTTGCCGTCGTTGCTCTCACCAGAGAACTCCAAACCGAGGTCACGTCCATACTGTGTACCAATCAGACGGTCGGAACCACAACCTGCCAAGTAGGTGACACCTTCAGAACAAACATCGATAGTTTCCAACTCTGTGGGCGACATGTTGTTCTCGATGGTGTAAGCGTGCTTGAACTGACCGATTCTGGCACTGAATGCCTTGTTGTTGGTGAAACGGTAACTCGTCCAGTACTCATGCACCACACCTCCATTAAAGTCGTGCATGAACATAGCCATCCAGCGGTCGGTGATAGGTGCTGCGACCACGAGGAAAACGCGCTTCATCTCGAAGGTGTTGTAATCCTTCTTGTTGAGCTGGTCGTTGTCAGCCAAACCACCAGTGTGCTGATAAGTGAAACATGCTTGTGCATAGCCGTCAATCTGGACGCGCTTTGCCAAGTCAACAGCCCAGTCAGGAATCTGTTCTCCCTTGGGGGCTTGGGCATTCATGCTGCCGATGCCAGTGAGGCACAGCAACATGGTTGTCAATGTAGATTTGAATCCCATAATCTTTGAAATTTATTGATTTTTATTTGTTTGTGTATCAAAATTCCGGACAAAGTTACACTTTCCTTGTCATTCTGCCAAGAAATCGTTAAGAAAAGTAAAAGAGTGGCGTTTGATTTCTGCTTTTTTACGTAACTTTGCACACAAATTGAAAGAAAGTATGGAAAAGTTCATAGAAATCATGGACACGACGCTCCGCGATGGCGAACAGACCAACAGCGTGAGCTTTGTGCCGCACGAGAAGTTGTTGATTGCCCGCATGCTCTTGACCGAACTGAATGTGGATCGCATTGAAGTGGCATCGGCACGTGTGTCGGATGGGGAAAAGGAAGCTGTGAAGAGCATCTGCCGATGGGCTCGTCAGGGCGACATGCTCGACAGGATTGAAGTGCTGGGGTTTGTCGATGGCAAGACTTCGCTCGATTGGATTGACGACTGCGGATGCCGCAACATCAACCTGCTTTGTAAGGGCAGTGAGCGCCATTGCAAGTTCCAGTTGAAGAAGACCCTCGAAGAACATGTGGCGGACATCCGTCGGAGCATCGACTACGCGAAAGAGTTGGACATCAATGTCAACCTCTATCTGGAGGACTGGTCGAACGGCATGAAGGACAGTCCCGACTATGTCTATGGCTTGATCGATGCCCTCAAGGACAGCGGCGTGAAGCGATTCATGTTGCCCGACACGCTCGGCATCCTCAACCCTCAGCTGACCGCAGTCTTTGTCAATCAGATGGTTACCCGCTATCCCGACCTTCATTTCGATTTCCATGCCCACAACGACTACGACCTCGCCACGAGCAATGTCCTCGCAGCGGTCATGGCTGGTTGTCGAGGCGTTCACACCGCTGTGAATGGTCTTGGTGAACGTGCTGGCAATGCCCCACTCTCTTCCGTGCAAGCCATCCTCCACGACCATGCCCAGGTGCAGACCCACATCAATGAGGAGAATCTCGGCAAGGTCTCCACGATGGTCGAGAGCCTCTCTGGCATCGTCATTCCACCTAACAAGCCCATCATCGGAGAGAATGTCTTCACACAGGTGGCAGGCGTTCATGCCGATGGCGACAACAAGAACAACCTCTATTGCAATGATCTCCTGCCCGAGCGTTTCGGCAGAAAACGTGAATATGCCCTCGGCAAGAATTCCGGCAAGGCGAACATCCTCAAGAACCTCGAGGAACTCGGCTTGGAACTCACGCCAGAGCAGACCCGTCGCGTGACCGACCGAATCATCGAACTCGGCGACAAGAAGCAACTCATCACGCAGGAAGACCTCCCCTACATCGTGGCCGACGTGCTCAAACACACCGCCCCCGACGACAAGGTGAAGCTCATCTCCTACATGGTCTCCACCGCCTACGGACTGCGCCCAATGGCCTCCGTCAAGCTCGAAGTCGATGGCGAAGTGTTTGAAGACTCTGCCATGGGCGACGGTATGTACGACGCCTTCATCCATGCCGTCCGCCACATCTACAAAGACCGTCTCAACCGCACATTCCCCTGGCTCACCAACTATCAGGTCAGCATTCCACCAGGAGGCCGCACCGACGCCCTCGTCCAGACCACCATTTCCTGGACCTACAACGACCGCGCATACCGCACCCGTGCCCTCGATGCCGACCAGACCGAAGCCGCCATCAAAGCCACCATCAAGATGCTGAATATCATCGAGAACGAAGAGTAGCCTGCCCACACGCTGGGCGACTTATCCTGATGACTTGAAAGAAATCATATGGAACAGATTGAAAGAATCAAACAGATGGAGCAGTGTCTGGACGAGGTATCGGCAACGGTGAGGAACTTGTCGGTGGCGCTGGAGCAGTATGAGGCGGTACGGGAAGCCATCAGGATGTTAGATGAGTATTTGGGGAGTCGGCAGTGGAAGCAAGACTGCAAGGCTGATGAAGCGGGGAAATTGCCGAAGGATTTGAAACGAGGGGTGCTGTCAGAGGATGGTATCTGGAATGTACTAGAGGAATGTCGTCAGGCGGACATCCGAATGCAGGAAATGGCAGCAGAACGGAAGGGATAAGGGATTAACAAACCACAAAACTACAAGATATGAACAAGAACGAGAAATTTGTCATCACCATCAATCGTGAATTAGGCAGCGGTGGTCGTACCGTCGGAGAGAAATTGGCAGCGAGACTGGGTGTGCAGTTCTATGACAAGGCGCTCATCAAGGCCTTGGAGGAGAAATTTCATCTCACCGTGGAAGAAATCGAGAATCTGAAGGGGCGCAACCATAGTTGGTGGGCGGAATTTGCCCGCGGTTTCCTTCTGGCAGAGCGTGCAAAGAGCATGTACGACAACAAGGTGCCTGCGCTTGAGGCACCAGATGTGCTGACAACTGAAGAGATGTTTGAGACTGAACAACATATTCTGAGAAATATTGCTGAAGCAGAATCATGCATCATCGCTGGTCGTCTGGGCTTCTCCGTGTTCCGCAATCACCCCAATCATCTAAGCATTTTGATTCAAGCTCCGATGGAACAACGCATTGAACGTGTGATGCGGAAGCAAAACATGAGTCGAGAAAATGCCGAGAAAGTCATCAAGAAGGTGGACAAGATGCGTGAAAGCTACGTGAACACATACGCCAAGACTTCACGCTATGACACTCGCAACTACGACCTGGTCATCTCCATGGCAGGACACACTGAGGACGAAGCGGTGGACTTAATCATGAGGTATATCAAATAGATTCTCACAGCACTTACGAAGAAATAATAAAGCGGCACCAAGTCCTCGAACTTAGTGCCGCTCATTTTTTTCGATTATTCTTTATGTATACAAGCCCCTTATCCCTTTTGGTTGTAGTCAGCGTTGAGTAGGTTCATGGCGCTGAGCAGTTTGTGGGTGTACACCAATGGAAGGAAGCCCACACAGGCACCAAGGACGCACCAGAGCCAATAGTCAGAAGCACCAAAGGAATATGGGATCTGACGACGCTGGAGTTCCTTGCCGATACGATCGCTCAGACAATGGAACCACACAATGGGAACGATGCCCCCTGTGAGCCAGCTCCAAAGTAAGATGATCCAGAGGTAGTTGGTGGTCTTGCGACCATCGTATCGGGTGGCAACAGTGTTAATCTCGCTTGAAATCTTGGTGAGGACAACTATGCCGTAGATGCCAAGGGTGATGAGGCTGAGGAAGAAGAAGGAGGCCAGCCCACGATTGATGGGCAGGAGCTTCTTGGGTACGAAAGGCTCGGACTCGTAGTGAGCGGTCACCTCGATGGGAGCGACTTCTTCTGCGGGTTCCTCGGCTGGTGCCTCATTGGTAGCCTCGACAAATGCTGGAGCAACTGGCTCCTGAAAATCGGATTCCTCCACTGCGTCTGTGTCCTCAGCTGGAGTATTTCCCTTTGACTCGTATGTCTCAATCTTCTCCTTATTGGAAAGGAGGAAGTCAATGTCGTCGTAGGCATTCATGAGGCAGTACTTCTTATAGGAATTGATGTCGAAGTGCTCGCTATGACCAGTGGCAAGGTTCGTCACCGTCTGATTGGGCACATCAACCTTCACCTCGGTCTGAGGATTAGCAGCGATGCTGTCGAAAAGTTCCTGTTGGAACTCTTTGCTCACGATAACAGGCAGGACGAAGCAGTTGAGAAGGTTGTTGCGGTGAATGTCTGCAAAAGAACTGGAAATGACGACACGAACGCCATAACCAGCAATCGCCCATGCGGCATGTTCACGGCTGGAACCAGAACCCCAGTTCTGACCACCCACGATAATCTCATGCACACCCTTGCGAGGTGCCTCTGCATATTCGGGTTGATTCATCACAAAGTCTGCCACGGGATTGCCCTCAGCATCGAAACGGAGGTCGTGCATGAAGGCATCGCCAAAGAACTTGGGATCACGAGTTGTGCTTGCCAAGTAGCGGGCAGGAATGATGAGGTCGGTATTGCAGTTGTCAATCTGGATAGGAATGCAGGTTGACTGGATGATATCAAATTTCTCTTTAGCCATAATCTTACATCTTTCTTGGGTCAGTTACTACTCCTGTGATTGCTGATGCTGCCACAACAAGAGGCGAAGCAAGGATGGTGCGAGCACCAGGGCCTTGACGACCTACGAAGTTGCGGTTGCTGGTAGAGATGGAAAGCTTGCCTGCTGGCACCTTGTCGGGGTTCATCGCAAGACATGCAGAACAAGATGGGAGACGAAGTTCGAAGCCAGCCTCTTCCAGAATCTTGTCAATGCCTTCATCAATAATTTGCTGACGCACAAGCCATGAGCCAGGCACGAGCCAAGCCACCACGTTGTCGGCCTTCTTCTTGCCCTTCACCACGGAGGCGAAAGCACGGAAGTCTTCGATGCGGCCATTGGTACAAGCGCCGAGGAAGCAATAGTCCACAGGCACTCCTTCAAGTTTCTGTCCTGGCTCAAACTGCATGTACTCGAGCATCGAGAGGAACTGACTCTTGTCTGCCTCTGGAATTTCATCAAGTGTAGGGATGCACTCGTCGATAGCAATACCTGCACCAGGGTTTGTTCCGTATGTGATACGTGGAGCAATGTCCTCTGCACGATAAGTCACCTCCTTGTCGAACACGGCGTCCTCGTCAGAGTAGAGTTTCTTCCACTCTTCCACAGCCTTGTCCCAATCCTCACCCTTGGGGGCATACTCACGACCCTTCAGATAAGCGAAAGTCGTTTCATCAGGCGCGATCAAACCAGCACGGCTACCCATTTCGATGGAGAGGTTAGAGAGTGTCAGACGTCCTTCCATGCTCATGTTGCGAATGGCAGAACCTGCATATTCAACAGCATAGCCCGTAGCGCCAGAGGTGGTCAACTGTGCCATGATATAGAGTGCCACATCCTTGGCAGTGGTACCCTCTGGCAGTGTGCCCTCGATGTTGATGCGCATGGTCTTGGGCTTGCTCTGCAGGATGCATTGCGAAGCCAACACCTGTGCCACCTCACTTGTACCGATACCCATCGCGATAGCACCTACAGCACCATGTGTGGATGTGTGAGAATCACCACACACGATGGTCATACCAGGCAACGAGAGTGCCTTCTCTGGACCCACCACGTGGATGATGCCATTGTCCTTCGTACCCATCGCAAAGTGTTTGATGCCAAACTCCTCGCAATTAGCCTTGAGGGTTTCTACCTGCTTGCGACCCACGGGGTCATTGATGACCTCCTGCTGGTCGGAAGGGGTGTTGTGGTCAGGCATTGCCACCACATGATCAGGACGGAACACCTTGATGTTCTTGTCTCTCAACGTGTCGAACGCCTGCGGACTCGTCACCTCGTGCGCATACAAGCGGTCGATATAGAGTTGTGTGGGACCATCCTCCACGTTCTGCACGACGTGGGCATCCCAAATCTTGTCAAATAATGTCTTTCCCATTGTTTAGCCTCTGAATTTATTGATTGCGTCAATATATGCCTCGACAGAAGCGGTCACGATGTCGGTGTTAGCACCAAAACCATAGTAGAGGTGACCGTTGTACTCCACCTGCATGTGTACCTTACCCATGTCGTCAGAACCCTTTGAAAGGGCTTGGATGGTGAATTCCTTGAGAGTCATCTTGCGCTTGATGATGCACTTCAGCGCATTGATGGCAGCATCCACAGGACCATTACCCGATGCAGCGGCCTCGAAGTGCTCGTTGGCCACTTGCAAACCAATGCTTGCCACAGAACGAACACCCTTACCAGTGGTCACCTGAAGATAGTCGAGCTTCACGTTGTGTGCAGCACTACGCTCTGCACCAGCCAAAACGAGGATGTCATCATCCGTCACTTCCTTCTTCTTGTCGGCAAGTTTCAGGAACTCCTCATAAATCTGGTCGAGTTTCTCACCTTCCACCTCTACGCCGTTCACATGCAGACGATGCTTCAACGCAGCACGACCGCTACGAGCTGTCAGCACAATAGCGTTGTCATCAATTCCCACATCCCTTGGATCCATGATTTCGTAGGTTGAGGCGTTCTTCAACACACCGTCCTGATGGATTCCGCTTGAATGAGCGAAAGCATTCTTACCCACAATGGCTTTGTTAGGCTGCACAGGCATGTTCATCAACGAGGACACCATGCGGCTCGTTGGATAAATCTTCGTCGTGTTGATGTTCGTCTCGATGCCGAGGTCTGGGTGGGTCTTGAAAATCATCGCCACCTCTTCGAGAGATGTGTTACCTGCGCGTTCACCAATACCGTTGATGGTCACCTCCACCTGACGTGCACCCGCCAACACACCAGCGACAGTATTAGCAGTCGCCATACCGAGGTCGTTGTGACAGTGGGTTGAGAGGATGGACTTACCAGCAGCAAAGGCATCCACGTGCTCATAAAGGTACTTGATTTTCTCGTGATATTCGTTTGGCACACGGAAACCCGTTGTGTCGGGGATGTTACATACCGTTGCACCAGCCTTGGTCACCGCATCAATCACACGAGCCAGATACTCGTTGTCTGTGCGACCAGCGTCCTCAGCGTAGAACTCCACATCCTCCACGTACTTCTTGGCATACTTCACGGCTGCCACAGCACGTTCGATGATTTCCTCTGGAGTTGAGTTGAACTTGAACTTGATGTGTGAAGGCGATGTGCCGATACCTGTATGGATACGCTTGTGCTTTGCATACTGAAGTGCCTCAGCAGCCACGTCGATGTCCTTCTCCACTGCACGTGTCAGCGCACAGATGGTAGGCCATGTGACCGCCTTTGAAATTTCTACCACACTGTTGAAATCGCCAGGGCTGGAGATGGGGAAACCAGCCTCGATGACATCCACGCCCAGCGCTTCCAACTGCTTAGCCACCTGAATCTTCTCAACCGTGTTGAGCTGACATCCTGGCACCTGCTCGCCATCGCGCAGCGTCGTGTCAAAAATAAATAATCTGTCTGCCATTGTTTATGTTAGTTTTTATATCTCGCAGCTATGAGCACAGGCACCCACATATAAAAGTAAAACCTTCCCCACAGCTGTGAGAAAGGTTAAACATTATTCTTATGCCTTTATGCCTGATAGCACACGCACACCTTTCTCACCTCCGACTCTGTAAGTCGAAGTCCAAGAAGGTTCAGTAGTGCGATGTTGCTATAAGTTGCCATAATTCTGAATTATCGGCTGCAAAGGTACAATCTTTTCTCGTTATGGCAAAACTTTTTCCACATTATTTACTTTTTAGCCACAAAAGTGGTCACAGAACGAGCCGGCAGAACGGTTTTCTTCAAGTCCACTTTGCCCACATTCTTCAAACTCTCGCCCTCGACATCAGACGTACGATAGGCTATGACGTTGGCTGAGAGTTGGGAGCTGAGAGCTGACAAATCAATGTTGATGGGACGCTCCTCTTTACTATAATTAATGGCAACGATGGCAAGAGTGCCATCAATATTCTTGTAGGCAGAGAGCATCAGTCCGTCAACCTCCATCGTTCCCTCCATATCAAAACGCACAGCGCCAGGACGAACGAAGCGGGAGAAGTTGCCCATTGTCCACATCAGTTTGGAATCGCGCACCATATTGTTCTGCACCATTTCACGCCTCTGACCACGACCGCCAGAACGTTCTCCTCGCACATACATACGAATCAGTCCATCCTTATAGTTTCCACCTGCTGCACGCCACCACTGCCACGAACGGGCATTGGCAACCGTCAGGTCATAGTGCATCACGCGTGCCACATACAGCGCTTCCTCCATTGAGAAGTCGAAACCGCCACCTCCATGAATCTCCTCATCGTTCGACATGATGCAGAGTTCAGTCATCCAGAATTCAGCATCCACTTTGTCAAAGGCATCTTTCAGACGTTTGCGGTAACCATACAAGCCCGTCCGTTCATATCCCCTGTCACCAGGTTTGAGGACGGGTGTATTCGTCCAATAAGAGTGTCCTGCCATCACCTTAGCGATGTTAGGCAGATTGCCCACATAGGTGTCTGTGGAATCAGGATTCCAGAAGGCTTGAATCTCATAGCCACGTTGCCAGTCGGTCTGGTGGGTGGCGAACATGCAACGGAAGTCACTCGACTCATTCACAAGAATTTTCGTTGTGATGCCGCGTTTTTGAAACTCGCGACTCATCTCACGAGCGATGTGTGCGATTTCCCGATTGGTGGCAGGAGAGCCCTCTTGTTTGGGACCGAGCCAGTTCCAGTGTCCATCGGGTTCGTTCACAGGACACACATAGTCGAAATGGATGCCATCCTCACGTTCTGCCTTCTGCAACATATCCGCGATGTAGGCAGCAAAATCATCGTAGGCATCAGGTTTCAGATTAAAAGTACCACCTCGTCCCGTATTGGTGGCGAGTCCATTTTGCGTCAGATGAACTGGAGGCGAATTGTAGAATGCCAAGAAGGTAGGCACACCACGTTCCTTCGCCAATTTCAGGAAGCGCCGCTGCCCTGTCTGCTTCTCGAAATACTCCGTACGTGTGTCACGATTGATTTGCGCAGAATCCCCCTGTGAGGCACTGCCTGCCCCAGCATTGAATCGCCAGATACTCAAGCCGATGCCTTTCGGGGAACCATCAGCAAAGTTCTCAGACGAGAAGAGCCAGTCCGCCACTTTCGTCTGCAAGGAATCCTCCCACTCCCCTATCTGCCACATGCTCCATGCATCGCTGGCACCAAAGCCGTCGATGGTCTGCTGTGGATGGTCTGTCACTCGAAAATTCGTCACTTTTTGTGCCATCAAAGGTCCTGCCATGCAGAACAGCGCGGCACCCATCAATAATGTGTTAGTAAAGCCTTTCATGTCATGTTTGCGTTGATTGGCACAAAGGTAAGTATTTTTTCGTTTTGCGAAAAGAAAATCAGCACTTTTCACAAAAAGATTCCTAATAATTCACTATCTTTGCACCCAAAACAAGATTTTACCATCGACATGAACAAAGAATTTATCGTTTTGAGCCGCCAAGATGCGGTGGCACGCAATAATTCGCCATACGTGAACTTGAAAGTGGCGAACAATGAGGGTGTGGAGAATATCTGCGTGTTTGATGTGCCGAAGACAAGTGGTCCGAAGGTGGGACAGCTGGTACGCTTCTTGACCATCCGAGAGAATCAGGGCAAGAAATCGGCCACAAACATGGACATGATTGCTGGCACGTTCCCTACGGAGAATCATCCGCTGTATAATCTGGTGCCACGACCCATCAAGCGTGAAGTGTGGGATGCCACCATTGAGAATCTCATCGGCTTTTGCAAAGACAAAGTGCTCATCGACTTCATCCGTAAGCAGGCGGATGAGCTGTTTCCCAAGTACATCAAATATCCTGCAGCAACGAGTGTGCATCACGCCTTCCCTGGTGGATTGCTGAATCACACCTATCAGATGCTGCACCTGTTGGAGGGCATTTATCCTGTCTATCCCTACCCGGAGGACATCAAGGTGGAGCGCATCATCATCAGCATCCTCTTCCACGATTGGGGCAAGTTGTGCGAGTACAACGTGGAGGGAGAGAAGTTGGAGAATGGTTTCTTGCTCGGTCACATCTACATGTCGGCCAATTACCTGAACAATCTGTTGCGCGAACTGGACATTGACAAGCGCGAGATCAATTTCATCGTGCATTGTGTGTTGGCGCATCACGGACAGTTGGAATTCGGAAGTCCGGTACTCCCCTGCATTCCAGAGGCGCAACTGCTGAACTACATCGACAACATCTCGGCAAAGGCAGACATCTTCATCTCAACAGGGCATCTGGAGAAGGCGTTTGCACTGGGCACGAGCGTGGTGAAAGACCATCCAACCAACTAACCAGCCCATGCGCTGGGCATTTTTCATTCGGATAGAAAACTAAATAACCAAGACCATATATGATTTACAAAGAATTAGGAAAGACGGGAATGAAGATTTCCCATCTTTGTTTCGGAGCCTCATCGCTGGGCAGCGTGTTTCATGCCACGAAGGAGGCTGAGAGCATCGAGGCTGTGGAAGCAGCCATCGAGGGCGGTATCAACTTTATTGACGTGAGTCCTTACTACGGCCACTACAAGGCTGAGACGGTGCTGGGCAAGGCTCTGCTGAGGATTCCAAGAGACAAGTATTTTCTGAGTACGAAAGTGGGGCGCTATGGCAAGGATGGCGTGAACACGTGGGACTACTCCGGCAAACGTGCCACAGAGAGTGTGTACGAGAGCATGGAGCGTCTGAACGTCGACTATATCGACCTCATCAATGTGCACGACATCGAGTTTCAGGCTGCGATGGAGGGCGGATTGCAGAAGGTGGTGGACGAGACATTGCCTGCACTCGTGGAACTGAAGAAGAAGGGCGTCGTGGGTCATGTCGGCATCACAGACTTGCAGCTGGAGAACCTCAAGTGGGTCATCGAGCACTCGGAGGAGGGCACGGTGGAGAGCGTCCTGAACTTCTGCCACTACTGTCTGAACGACGACAAGCTGGTGGACTTCATGGACTTCTTCGAAAGTCATGGCATCGGCATCGTCAATGCTTCTCCGTTGAGCATGGGTCTGCTGTCACAGCGCGGTGTGCCAGATTGGCATCCAGCACCGAAGCCATTGGTGGAGGCATGTGCCAAGGCTGCAGCTCATTGTGCCGAGAAGGGCTATCCCATCGAGCGCCTTGCCATCCAGTATTCGGTGAGCAATCCACGCATTGCCGGCACATTGTTCTCATCGGCAAATCCAGAGAATGTGAAGCGCAACATCGCTTGGGCAAACGAAGAGCCTGATTGGGAACTTGTGAAGGAAGTACAGGAAATCATCGGCGACCAAAAGCGCGTTAGTTGGGCAAATTCTTGAAAACTAAAAACTAAAAGTTAAAAACTAAAAGTATAAGTTACTTGTATTAACTCGATGAAGTCATTGATGGATACTTTCACTTTTAGTTTTTAACTTTTAACTTTTAACTTAAAACTATGACAATCATTGATTCACATACCCACCTGTGGAAGAAGCAGGACACATGGGTGGACGGAAAACGCATCCTGTCGATGAAGAACGGCAGGAGCATCTTCATGGACGAGGAGGTGCAGATGATGCCTCCGTTCATGATTGACGAGCAGAACTCGGCTGAGGTGCTGCTGTCGAACATGAACTATGCGCAGGTGGGCGCTGCGGTCGTGGTGCAGGAAGTCATCGACGGCAATCAGAATGCCTACCTCACCGAAGTACAGCAGAAATATCCCGAGCGCTTCTTCTGCATGGGCATGGCTTGGACACTCGACGAGGCAAAGGCCGTGCAGGCAGCAGGACTGAAAGGCATTGCCTTCCCCGGACATCGCATGACGGAATCGCTCCTGACGCTTATACCTTTATTTAAATATATGGAGGAGCAGAAGATGGTGCTGTCGATGTGCTTGGGTGACAACGAGCATCAGATTGGCGAGATGAAGGAAGTGATTGAGGAATGTCCCGAACTGAAAGTGGCGATAGGACATTTCGGCATGGTCACCACCCCATCGTTCAAGAGTCAGGTGCTGCTGGCAAGGGCTGGCAAGCACGTCATGGTGGAGTCGGGCGGCATCACGTGGCTCTACAATGCGGAGTTCTACCCCTACCCTTCCGCCATCCGCAGCATCAAGGAGGCCGCCGACTGGGTGGGCATGGACAGGCTGATGTGGGGCAGCGATTATCCCCGCACCATCACCGCCATCACCTACAAGATGTCGTACGACTTCGTGTCCAAGTCAAAAGAACTGACGGAAGACGAGAAAACCATGTTCCTCGGACAGAACGCGCTCGGCTTCTACGGATTTAACAATTTACCTAAATTACCTTACATTAAAAATATGTCAGAATAACCAGCCCACGCGCTGGGCGTTTTTCAATTCACAAAATAACAATCATGAAAAAGCCTTTAGTATCGAAGAAATACCTCTTCACGTTCATACTCATCACGTCGTTGTTCGCCCTGTGGGGATTCGCCAACGACATCACCAACCCGATGGTGGCAGCCTTCCAGACCATCATGGAAATCTCGGTGGCGAAAGCCTCGCTCATCCAGTTCGCCTTCTACGGCGGATACGCCACGATGGCGATTCCTGCCGCCCTGTTCATCCGCAAATATTCCTACAAGAGCGGCATCCTGCTCGGTCTGGCACTCTATGCCATCGGAGCCTTCCTCTTCATCCCGGCAGCTGAATGGCAGGAGTTCTCGTTCTTCTGCATCTCGCTCTATATCCTGACGTTCGGACTCGCATTCCTCGAGACGACCGCCAATCCGTTCATCCTTTCGCTCGGCGACAAGGAGACCTCGACCCGCCGACTGAACCTGGCACAGGCATTCAATCCCGTCGGCTCGCTCAGCGGCATGGCAGTGGCATCCTTCATCGTGCTGCCACACCTGCTCTCCGACAAGCGCGACGCCGCCGGACAGATCATCTTCCCGCTCCTCTCCGAGGCCGAGAAGGCCGACATCCGACTGCACGACCTCGCCGTCATCCGCAACCCCTACGTCGCCATCGGACTCGTCGTCGTGGCCGTCTTCACCATCATCGCACTGACCAAGATGCCGAAGACCGAGAGCGAGGAGAAGAAGGCCGCAGGCGAGACCAACACCGTCAAGGAGACCCTCTCCAACCTCTGGCACAACACCATCTACCGCGAGGGAGTCTTCGCACAAGTCTGCTACGTCGGCGCCCAGATCATGGTGTGGACCTACATCATCCAGTACGCCGACCACCTCGGCATCAACAAGGCCACCGCACAGATGTACAACATCGTCGCCATGTCGATGAACCTGCTCGGCCGCTTCCTCGGCACCTACATCATGCGCTACGTCAACACCCGCAAGCTCCTGACCATCTTCGGCATCGGAGCCTCCATCTGCACCCTCGGCGCCATCTGCATCGAAGGCATGGGCGGCCTCTATTCCCTCGTCGCCATCAGCCTCTTCATGTCCATCATGTTCCCCAGCATCTACGGCATCGCCCTCGAGAACGTGGACACGAAGGACACCCACCTCGGCGCAGCCTTCCTCGTGATGGCCATCGTCGGCGGCGCACTCATGCCACCGCTCCAGGGCTACCTCATCGACCAGCAAGTCATCCTCGGCATGCCCGCCGTCAACATGTCCTTCATCCTGCCCCTGATCTGCTTCCTGCTCATCATCGTGTACGGATACAGGGCCTACACCCGACGCAGATGACGCCCCATATAATATATAATGTCACTAGTGTCTCTTAATATATGTTAATCAAATTTGAAGTCAATATGAAGCTGTCTGTCATCTGTCTCCTCTGCCTTTTGTCTGAGAGGCTTGAGCAAGTCTTGGATGCTGTCTGTGGTGAGTGC
>Ga0256407_10005589_pt1 | contig 20005 bp, 21 predicted proteins | sample RumenRJG_04DNA_FD_193489 | JGI IMG/M metagenome (GOLD analysis project Ga0256407, IMG submission 193489) | Bovine rumen microbial communities from Lethbridge, Alberta, Canada - RJG_04 | ecosystem: Host-associated > Mammals > Digestive system > Stomach > Rumen | place: Canada: Alberta... | reverse complement strand
TACTATCTTTGCAATCACTATTACCGAAACAACAACAAATTAATATCAAACAAATACTGCTTATGTCACAAATTACAGGTTACATTTCGCAGATCATCGGTCCTGTTATCGACGTTTATTTCGATACTAAGGGCTTGGATGCTGAGAAAGTGCTGCCTAAGATTCACGAGGCTCTGTCTGTCAAACGTCCTAATGGCGATTCAATCATCGTTGAGGTACAGCAGCATATCGGTGAGGATACCGTGCGCTGTGTGGCTATGGACAATACCGACGGACTGCAGCGTGGATTGGAAGCCAAACCATTGGGCACACCAATCTTGATGCCTTCTGGTGAACAGATTAAGGGTCGTATGCTGAACGTTGTCGGTCAGCCTATTGATGGTATGAAACAGCTCGCCATGGAGGGTGCTTATCCTATTCACCGTCCTGCTCCCAAGTTTGAGGAGCTCTCTACTTCCAAGGAGGTGTTGGCAACCGGTATCAAGGTGATTGACCTGCTGGAGCCTTACCTGAAGGGTGGTAAGATTGGACTCTTCGGTGGTGCTGGTGTAGGTAAGACAGTGCTTATCATGGAGCTCATCAACAACATCGCCAAAGGTCACAATGGTTTCTCTGTATTCGCCGGAGTAGGAGAACGTACCCGTGAAGGTAACGACCTCATCCGCGAGATGATTGAGTCTGGTGTTATCCGTTATGGTGAGAAGTTCAAGGAGGCTATGGCGCAAGGAAAATGGGACCTGAGTCTCGTTGACCCCGAGGAACTGAAGAAGTCGCAGGCTACGCTGGTCTATGGCCAGATGAACGAACCCCCTGGTGCACGTGCTTCGGTGGCCCTGTCTGGTCTGACGGTGGCTGAAGGTTTCCGCGATGGCGGTGGTAAGGACGGTGGTGCTGCCGATATTCTGTTCTTCATCGACAACATCTTCCGTTTCACGCAGGCCGGTTCTGAGGTGTCTGCCCTGCTGGGTCGTATGCCGTCAGCCGTAGGTTATCAGCCCACGCTGGCTTCTGAGATGGGTACGATGCAAGAGCGTATTACTTCTACGAAGAAGGGCTCTATCACCTCTGTACAGGCTGTCTATGTGCCTGCCGACGACTTGACCGACCCAGCACCTGCTACAACGTTCACCCACTTGGATGCTACCACCGTGCTCGACCGTAAGATTGCTGAGTTGGGTATCTATCCTGCCGTTGACCCGCTGGGAAGTACCTCTCGTATTCTCGACCCGTTAATTGTCGGCAAGGCTCACTACGATTGTGCCCAGCGCGTGAAGGAGATTCTGCAGCGGTACAAGGAGTTGCAGGATATCATCGCCATCCTCGGTATGGACGAGCTCTCTGATGATGACAAGTTGACTGTGAACCGTGCACGTCGTGTACAGCGTTTCCTCTCGCAGCCGTTCTCTGTTGCTGAGCAGTTCACAGGTCTGCCTGGTGTGATGGTTCCCATCGAAGAGACTATCAAGGGCTTCAACGCCATCTTGGATGGTGAAGTCGATGACCTGCCCGAGCAGGCTTTCCTCAACGTGGGTACTATCGAGGATGCTAAGGAGAAAGGCAAGAAACTGTTAGAGGCTGCTAAGGGCTAATTTTCAATTTTCAATTATTAATTGTCAATTATGCTAAAGCTGAAGATAGTTTCTCCCGAAAGGATAGAGTTTGAGGGTGACGTGGAGCGAGTGCTCGTGCCAGGTTCTTTGGGACAGTTCGAGATACTGACCAACCACGCACCTATCATCTCCTCTCTCGACAAGGGTAAGGTGGTCTACACGCTACCTAGTGGCGAGCGTGTCCCGCTGGAAATCATTGGCGGTTTCGTGGAGGTACAGAAGAACGTAGTCAGTGTATGTGTAGAATTGCATGAGGAATGACACAGAGTGAGTTGAAAAGTGTAGCCAGAATGTACACCATGCAGGTCATTCTCCTGACGTGGCTGTTGTTCCTCCCCATCAGATTCTGGGGACCCGACCATTGGCAGATACCCTCTGCTATAGGCTATATTTTCACGTTCCTCTTCTACATCACCGACGGATGGTTATGGTATTGGGTGGTATCGCGCCACAAGGACTATCTGACGTCGTTCTTCACAGGAACCTCTGGATTCCGTTTTCTGCTGGCCCTGGCCGTATTAGGCATCTATTATTGGGCAACCAAAGGTGCTGATATGGTAACGTTCCTGTTGGTGTTCATGGTTTACTACTTGATAGTGTTGGTACACCACAGTATCTTCTTTTCGAGAATGTCCAAACGAGTATAACGTTTTTATAGACAAAGAATTAAATGAAACAATTAAAGTCAATATGTCTCTTGCTGATGTTAGTGTTGATGCCCCTTCAGCTCATGGCCAATGAGCAGAAAGAAGAGGGCGAGGCGCTCAACATTCCAGAGATTGTGCTGGAGCACTTGGCTGACGCGTACGAGTGGCATATCACCACCATCGGAGGCAAACACATCGGTTTCGACCTACCTATTATTATACGTAGTGGCGTGACTGGTGAGTGGCACTTCTGCACAGCTCATACCTTGCCTAATAACTTCTTTTTCAACGAGGAGGCTCACGGCAAGATTTACGAGCGAATGGCAGACGGAACTACTGAGCGTCCTATTGACCTGAGCATCACACGCAACGTCCTGCAGATATGGATTGTGGTGGCTTTGCTGCTGGTGGTCTTCCTCAGCTGTGCACACTGGTATAAGAAGCATGATAAGACCGACAACGCTCCGCGTGGCTTCATAGGTGCTATGGAGATGTTGGTTATGATGATTAATGATGACGTCATCAAGTCGTCGATAGGCGAGAAGCACTACAAGCCTTATGCTCCCTACTTGCTGACGGTATTCTTCTTCATCTTCTTCACCAACTTGCTGGGCTTGCTGCCCATCTTTCCTGGTGGTTCCAACGTGACGGGCAACATCAACATCACGTTCTTCCTGGCGCTGTGTACGTTCCTGGCAGTCAACCTGTTTGGTAACCGCGAGTACTGGAAAGACATTTTCTGGCCTGATGTGCCCCTGTTCTTGAAGGCTATCCCCATCATGCCGGCCATTGAGTTGTTTGGTGTCTTCACCAAGCCTTTCGCGCTGATGATTCGTCTCTTTGCCAATATGATGGCTGGTCACGCTATGATATTGGCTTTCACGTGCGTCATCTTCCTGGGTTGGACCATGGGAACGGCTATGGGTGCTGGTCTGAACATCTTTAGCGCCATCATGCTGCTCTTCATGAATGCCCTGGAACTGTTGGTTGCCTTTGTGCAGGCTTACGTCTTCACCATGCTGTCGGCCGTATTCATTGGTTTGGCACATAAGGAGCATGAACATTGAATAATGTAACAATTATAAAATGTAATAATTAAACAATTAAAATATTAACAATTTAAAACATTAAACTATTATGATTACATCACTGTTATTGGCCGAGGGTCTGGCTCAGCTGGGCTGCGGTATTGGAGCTGGTATTGCTGTTATTGGTGCAGGTTTGGGTATTGGTAAGATTGGTGGCAGTGCCGTTGACGCTATCGCTCGCCAGCCGGAGGCTTCCGGACAGATTTTCACCCAGATGATTCTGACATCAGCCTTCGTAGAGGGTTGTGCTCTGTTCGCTATTGCTGCTTGCGCATTCTTGATCTAATATCTCATAGCAAATGGATTTCACTCAATTACCAGCAATCCTAACGCCTGACTTGGGACTCCTTTTCTGGATGCTCTTGGCGTTCTTGGTGGTCTTCGGTATCCTGGCGAAGTACGGTTTTCCTGCCATCACCAATATGGTTGATGAGCGTAACCGTTACATTGACGAGAGTCTTCGCAAGGCACACGAGGCCCAAGAGCGACTGGCAAACATTGAAAAGGAAGGTGAATCCATCTTGCAGGAGGCTCGCGAAAAGCAGGCTCAGATACTGAAAGAGGCTGCTGAGACGCGCGACGCTATAGTAGAGCAGGCCCAGGCGAAAGCCCGCAGCGAGGGCGCCCGACTGCTTGACGAGGCCAAGATGGCCATTGAGCAGGAGAAGAAGGCCGCCATTGCCGACATTCGCCAGCAGGTTGCTACACTTAGTGTCGACATCGCCGAGAAGGTTCTGCGTAAGAATCTGAAGGACGATAAGTCGCAGATGGATTTGATAGACCGCATGCTGGATGAAGTCTCTGCTAAATAACTCTCAATTCTTACTTCTAAATTAGAATATGTATGGATATTGGAGTAATATCGGTCAGATATGCGAGGGCGTTACTGAAAAGTGCCATCGATCAGAAGCTCGACGAGCAAGTGTATCATGAGATGCAGTTGTTGGCGAAGAGTTATGTCGATGTGCCTCAGTTACGTCAGACGATAGACAATCCCATGATTGCGAAGGACAAGAAACAGATACTGCTGACTACAGCAGCAGGTCCTTTAGCCAGTCAGCTCACCCAGTCATTTATAGCACTGGTGCTGAAGGAAGATCGCGAGAATGTGATACAGTTTATGGCCAACTCGTACATCACACTTTACCGTAAGCAGAAGAACGTCATCCGTGGCAAGCTTACCACTGCTGCCCGTGTTTCTGCCGAAACAGAGCAGAAGATGCGCCAGATGGTGGAGAGCAAGACTCATGGAACTGTGGAGTTTGAGACCGAGGTGAATCCCGATATTATCGGAGGTTTTATCCTCGAATACGACACCTACCGTATGGATGCCAGTGTCAAGTCAAAGCTCAACACGATACTCTCACAGTTAAGTAAATAGTCGTATAACGTAATACCGTTATAACGTAATAACGAAAAAAGAACAAAAAACAATGTCAGATAAAATTAAACCAAGCGAAGTCAGTCAAGTGCTGCTTGATCAACTGAAGGGCATTTCCGATGCTGAACAGTTCGATGAGGTGGGTACCGTGCTTACCGTCAGCGACGGTGTGGCTCGTATCTATGGTCTGCGCAATGCTGAGTCCAAGGAACTGTTGGAGTTCGAGAACGGCACAATGGCTATCGTTGAGAACCTCGAGGAGGACAACGTTGGCTGTGTGTTGCTGGGTCCTACGTCGGGCATCAAGGAAGGTATGGTTGTGAAGCGCACCAAGCGTATCGCTTCTATCCGTGTCAACGACAATATGCTAGGTCGTATTGTCAATCCGCTCGGACAGCCTGTTGACGGCAAGGGCGAAATCGACTTGAAGGATTCCTTCGAGATGCCGCTGGACCGCAAAGCTCCTGGTGTGATTTACCGTCAGCCCGTGAAGGAGCCTCTGCAGACTGGTCTTAAGAGTATCGACTCGATGATTCCCATCGGTCGTGGCCAGCGTGAGCTCATCATCGGTGACCGCCAGACGGGTAAGACGGCTATCGCTGTTGATACCATCATCCACCAAAAGAGTTTCTATGAGGCAGGAAAACCTGTCTATTGTATCTATGTGGCTATCGGTCAGAAGGCCAGTACCGTTGCAAACCTTGTGCAGACTCTGAAGGAACATGGTGCTATGCCATATACTATTGTGGTGGCTGCTACTGCAGCTGATCCTGCTGCTCTGCAGTATTATGCACCGTTTGCTGGTGCAGCCATTGGTGAGTACTTCCGTGACCGTGGCCTGCCCGCCCTCGTTGTCTACGATGACCTGTCGAAACAGGCTGTGGCATATCGTGAGGTATCGCTGATTTTGCGCCGTCCCTCTGGTCGTGAGGCCTATCCTGGTGATGTATTCTACCTGCACTCTCGTTTGCTGGAGCGTGCTGCCAAGATGAACGAGCAACAGGAGGTTGCAGAGCAGATGAACGACCTGCCAGCGTGTATGAAGGGACATGTGAAGGGTGGTGGTTCACTCACCGCTCTGCCTATCATCGAGACTCAGGCAGGTGACGTATCGGCTTACATCCCGACGAACGTGATTTCTATCACCGATGGTCAGATATTCCTGGAGTCCGACCTTTTCAACCAGGGCTTCCGTCCTGCTATCAACGTAGGTATCTCTGTATCTCGTGTGGGTGGCTCGGCTCAGATTAAGTCTATGAAAAAGGTGGCCGGTACCTTGAAGATTGACCAGGCTCAGTATCGTGAACTTGAGGCCTTCTCTAAGTTCTCCAGCGATATGGATGCCGTGACAGCTATGACGCTCGATCGCGGTCGTAAGAATCAGCAGTTGCTCATTCAGCCCCAGTATAGCCCTATGCCCGTAGGCGAGCAGGTGGCTATTCTCTATTGCGGTGTCCATGGACTGATGCGTGATGTTCCCATTGAGAAAGTACGCGAATGTCAGAATCAGTTCCTCGATAAGTTGCGCAGCAGCGCTCCTGATGTTATCGAGACGTTGGGTGCTGGAAAGATTGATGATGCTACAACCCAGAAGATTGAGGCCGTGATGGCTGACATCGCTGGAACCTATAAAGCATAATAGCCTATGCCGTCATTAAAAGAGATTAAAGGACGTATTGCTTCAGTTAACTCGACTCGCAAGATTACGAGTGCCATGAAGATGGTGGCTTCATCGAAGCTTCACCATGCTCAGGTGGCTATTCAGAATATGTTGCCTTACGAGACCATGCTGGAGCACATCCTCAAGTCGTTCTTGGCGGCTGAGGCTGAGCCACAGACCATTTTCGACCAGGAACGTCCTGTCAAGCGCGTCGCCTTGGTGGTTTTCGCCAGCAACTCGTCGCTCTGCGGTGGTTTCAATGCCAACGTCATCAAGCTTATGCAGCGCACCGTCCATTCCTATGAGCAGGAGTTGGGCGAGGGTAGTGTAGAGGTCTATCCTATTGGTCGCAAGGTCTATGAGAAGGCTCGCAAGTTGGGTTACGACGTCCATGGTGAGCGCAACGCCTTGATTGACCATCCGCATGTCAGCGAGTGCATTGATTTGGCTATGGAGCTGGGTACGAAGTTTGCCGAGGGTGAGGTGGACCGTGTGGAACTCATCTACCACCATTTCAAGTCGGCTGGCTCGCAGATACTGACCAACAAGCAGTTCCTGCCCATTGACCTCGAAGCCGAGTTGGGACGAGACCACGAGCGCGACCTTACTTCGACCCTTGCTACGCAGAAGGCCCAGGAGTACCTGAAGAAGAATCGTCGTCGCAAGAAAGAGGTCAAAGAGGGCGAGGTGGCTCCGTTGAACGACAATTTCATTGTTGAGCCTGACATGAATACGGTGCTCTCAAAGCTGTTGCCCAAGATGGCGCACTTGATGCTCTATACCGCTTTACTCGACAGCGTCGCCTCTGAACATGCCGCTCGAATGGTGGCCATGCAGACCGCTACCGATAATGCCGATGAATTGTTGCGCCAGTTGAACCTTCAGTACAACAAGTCACGTCAGCAGGCTATTACCAGCGAGTTGCTTGATATTGTGGGAGGTTCGGTCAACAATTGACAATAGGACTATAACAGATTAAAAATGTGGGTGAATCGTTGGTGGTTCGCCCATTTTTTTGTACTTTTGCCACAATTATGAGATATAGCACGAATACACAAGGAGAATACGACCATTTTCAGGTGACAGAGGAACAGCCTCTGTTAGAGTTTCTGTTGTCCAATGTCAAGCAGTCGAAGAATAAAATCAAGTTGACGTTACAAGGACAGGGTGTGAAGGTAAACGGCAAGACGGTGACGCAGTTTGACTACATGTTAGAGTCTGGCATGAAGGTTGCCGTTTCGAAGACAAAACGCAACCAGCAGGCTTTCAAGAGTCGCTATGTAAAGATCGTCTACGAGGACCGTTGGCTCATCGTCATCGAGAAACAGCCGGGCATTCTGTCCATGGCGGGTGGCCATTCGTCGCTGAACGTAAAGACGGTGTTGGACGACTATTTCAAGAAGTCGCGCCAGAAATGTACCGCTCATGTGGTGCATCGCTTGGACAGAGACACCAGTGGACTGATGGTTTATGCGAAGGATATGGAGACGGAGCAGATTCTGGAGCACAACTGGCACCAGATAGTCTATGACCGTCGGTATGTTGCTGTGTTGTCGGGTGAGATGGAACAGAACGAAGGTACCATCGAGAACTGGCTCAAGGACAACAAGGCATATATCACTTATTCGTCACCGGTAGATAATGGTGGTAAACTGGCCATCACCCATTTCCACGTGTTGGACCGCACCACCGACCACTCGCTGGTAGAATTTAAACTGGAAACGGGACGAAAAAACCAGATTCGTGTTCATGCTGCGGATATGGGACATCCTGTGTGTGGCGACGTGAAGTATGGCAATGGCGACGACCCTCTGCATCGCCTGTGCCTGCATGCGTGGTTGCTGTGCTTTGAACACCCTTGGACGCATCAGCCCATGGAGTTTGAAACTACGATTCCTGCAACCTTCAAACACTTGTTCAAATGATAACTGGCAACTTTACATATTATCTGGCTTTGTTGGCCTTAATCATCATTGGTGTACTGGTGGTGAAAAGAATTGCATCGTGCCTGGTAAAGACCATCGTTACGTTAGTACTGTTGGCAGTAGGTGTAGCCATTTACTACTTCTATTTGAGAGGTGTTATATAAGTAATAACCCTATAGCTACGCAGAGGCCGTAGACGAGCATGTTGCGTGCCGTCTCGCCCAGACACACGTTGAGTTCGCGACCATGGTTGATGTGTCGCATCTTCTGCCAGGTGAGCACGTGTAGCAATAGGTAGAAGAAAGGCAATAGGAACGCCAGAATGTGTCCATTGAACCAGAATATGATTCCTGACAGAACAGCTATGACACCCAGCGACAGATAGAGCCACTCGGCAGTTTCTGCCCCAAACTCCACCACTATGGTTTTCTTGCCGTCCTCGCGGTCGTTGTCACGGTCACGATAGTTGTTGATGATGAGCAATCCGTCGATGACCAGTCCACAGGCTACAGAGGCAATGAATACCTGCCATGTACATGTGTGCAACTGAATATAATAGGTAATGCAGACGGGTACGACACCAAAGAAGACAACTACCAGCAGGTCACCCATGCCGATATACGAGAGATGTGTGGTGTATAGGAAACAGAACAGCACGCAGAGAATACCAATCATGATCATCTCCATGCCTCCAAACCACACCAGTGGCAAACCAACAAGGCAGGCTGCACAGGTGGTCAATGCAATGGCTCGTTTCATGGAGTCTATCTTCACCCATCCTTGTGTGCAGGCACGGAGTGGTCCCAGACGTCGGTCTGTGTCGTCGTTCCCTCGTGTATAGTCGAAAAAGTCATTGATGAAGTTGGCGTCAATCTGCATCAATAGGGCAAACAAGAGACACAGCAGAGCTGCCGTCCAGCTGAAGACGTCGGTAATGTATTCGCGTGTATCAACCCACGCCAATGCCAGTCCGATAATAACGGGAACAGCCGCACCTGTCAGCGTTTTCGGTCGGGCAGCCAATAGCCATGCCTTCAACGAGTCTTGTTTGATATCATTCTCTTTCATTTTCTTCTGTAAAAATCCTATCGAAAACAGGGCGCATCTTGTTGGGTTCTGCTATCAGTTGGCGCAGTTCGTTGAGTTTGCGTTCGTTCTCTGACCCCTGTATCCAAAGGCGAATATAACCATTTACGGAGTATTTCTCGTCCATGTGCTTCATGAATCGTTGCCAGTGTCCTTCAGTGTCCAGCTCTGGATAGTTGGACAGTCCGTACTGGATGGTTCTACGGATGACAGTCTCTGGCTCTATGTCGCGGTCTGCCTCTGCCACAATCTTGCCATAAATGCTGCGTGGAGCCCTTGATGCTGATGCGCGGTGGTCCTCTACGGCCTCCTTCATCATTGTCAATTGGTCAGTCGAGAACCATCGTTTCAGGCGGGCGTCAGCCAGGAGTATTTTTCCACTGGTCAGATGATGAATAGCCCGAGGCCCAGACAGTCCCAGGTCGTGGTAGGCGGCAATGACGTAAGCCATATCAAGATCTGCTCCCGTTTTACGTGCCAAGTCTAACGAACGACGAATGACTCGCGTCACATGCTCCATATTGTGCGCCTTGTCAAATGCCGCATACTGAGGCAATATCTGTGTCTCAACGAATTCTACGAGGTCAAGTGAAGGGTTGTTCGCCATAGTTTTTTTAGTTATAGAAGTTCCACGACACGCCTACACGCAGGATACGTGTGTTGGTGGGATAGTGTGGCGCCAGGAAGTATTCTTTCGAACCGGAACTGGCGTTCACATGATTAAAGGCAACGAAGAAGCGAGCACGCTTCAGATGCATGTTGGCATAGACATCGATAAACGGATAGTCTCCGATGCGAACCGTGCTGGAACCATTCTGCTGAACGGCAAACTGACTGATCTGTGGCAGATAGTCGGGAGCCTCATAGGCTGTGAAGTAGGTCAGACAGCCTCCCAGTTCTACACTCAATACGCGAGCAATCTTAAACTTCAGGTAGAGGTTCGAGAAGATGTTCAGCGTGGGTAGCGGCAAAACGCTCTTCATGCTTGCGTTCTGGTAGGTAATGATGTTCTCCCAGTTCAGCGGTCCAAGTGTGAAGTCCTGTTTCAGCTGCAGAGTCAGCACATTAATGTTGGCAGCCTCTTGGAAGACGCCACCTGTCAGTGCCGTGCGTGTGCTGTCGCTATAGTTATAGCTCATGCCGAAATAGGTGTAGTTCTGTATCTCATCAACAGCTACACGTACTGTTGTTCGCGTCTTGTCGTACGAGAATACACCTTCTATATGCGTATGTGTCTCAGGACTCAGCGAGTTTTCCCACCAGAGGTGCTTGGAATGGTAGTTCCTTTGGAAGTACACAGGCGTCTTTCGCATGAAGTTCGCTTTGGCCGCCAGTCTAACGGTATCACCAAACAATGGGAAGTTCAGGTCGGTACTGAAGTTCAGATCCAGTTTTCCGGGGTCCGCACCAGCCACACCAATCTCACCGCCCACATTGAAGTGGAACGTATGACCTTGTGTCTTCGATAGTTTTCCACCTACAGTAACGTCGTATTCTGTATGGCGATCCATGTGGTAGGCGATGGCTCCGTCTTCCAGGAACGGCATTTGATAGTTTCGGTGCTCATAGGCAATGAATCCCTTCAGACCCGCTTTCATGTATTTGTTGAAACCTTCCAGCAAGGCCAACGCAAAGGTGTTCTTGATGGTTGTCAGTTTGTATTTGTCGTAGATGCCCTGATCTGCATAGCTACCCTCGTCATCGAGGTTGTAATACGTGTTGGCATAGTAGTTCTTAGGTGTGACGTAAGCCTGGTATATGCGGTCGTAGTTGTTGATGTCAAGTGTGTGGATGAAGCTGGTGACAGGCACGTATTCACGTTTCATATACTGCTCCAGACTGTCCTGTTCTTGTTGCACGGCCAACACGCTGTCTAGCGATTCGGCAGAGTCAATCTTGATACGTGTTGTGTCTGGCTGTTGGCTGTCGGCAACGGGTTTTGCTCCTGCAACAGGTGCGCTGCCCATAATCTTTGCATCGGCAGGTCGTCCTGTAGGAGCATCTCCCAGAGGCTGGTCTTGGGGGCTGCCTTTTGGAGACTCATCTTCATCCTCGTCTTCGTTGTCATTGATTTTGGCGTTGGCTTTCGCCGATGCTGCAGCAAACTGGCGTGCCCTGATTTCTTCGTCAGTCATTCTCACCTTGCGGTAGAATCCAATGTTGTAGCGGTGTGTCAGGAAGAGGTGTTGTGATGTATTGCGGTTCCAGTTTTTCTCCAGTACTGTGGGTATCTCGCTCTCCGAAAACTGTTCTGTAAATAGCTCAGGGTGTGTGATATAGTTGTCGTTGGTGATGCCACCGTTCTCGTTGGCCTTATGCTGATAGGTTGAGGCCAGGATATGCATTTGGTAACGGTCGCCAATATAGCTGCCGAATAGCGAGCCACGGAAGTGTGAAACGTTCTGGTTCTGGTAGTATCCGATAGCGTAGTGGTAGTCCAGATCGAAGCCGAAGCCCAAGCGTTTGTTGGCGTTTACTGCAAACTTCGCCTGCAAATGGTCCTCTCCATTCTGCTTGTTACCACAGTTCTCGTAGGTCAGGTTCGTGTAGGGCGACAGCGTGTTCAGGAAGTGAAAGTTCTCAGGCTTTGTAATGGTATAGTCGTAGCCGTCGAGGAAGAAGAACTCGCTCGCCTTCGTGCGGTCTATGAAGATACGGCTCAGTCGGGTAGAGTAGTTGTTGCCGATGGAGTTATACTCGCCATAGAGTCCGGTATTGTAGATGCTGTTTTGGTAGAGATGGTGCATCGTGTCGAGCTCGCAGGGAGTGATGTCGCCAAAGTGTCGGTCCACCGTCCACGCCCATACACCTTTCGGAATCTCCTTGTTGCTACCCAGCGAGTCGCGTTTGTTGGGATTGAAGTTGCCGTTGGTGTCGTAGGTGTTGGTGACGTTCCCGTTCTGGTCCAGCTCTTGAAACGTTTGTGCCTGCATGGTGGTCATGCAGGCAACGAGTAGAAAGTATAGTGTGCTTCTTCTAATGTTCATGTCGACTTAATCATTCTCAGTCCCGACTCTATGAATTTCAGTATCATCGACGCCAGGATAATGTAGGTTCCTGTTTCGCGGTTGACGCTGTAGAACACGTACATACCGATGGCTGCTCCTAGTATGAATATCAGGTTCAGCCAGTTGCGAATCACTTTGAGGCTCATTTCAGCAGACTCTCAAATTTGTTGAACAGGAAGTCTTTACGATCAATGGTCTTACGACGGAACTTGCCGGAAACAGGCAGTACACGGGTACCTTTCTTGTTAAGTGCCTCCTTGTCGGTAATCCATTCTTCGGCGGTGTAGTTCTTGGCCTCGCGGTTCTCGTCATAGACGTAGCGGATATTGGTCATTTGGATGTCGGCCTTACCGTCATAGCAACAGGCTTTGATGACGTATAGCATACGTGTCTTGTCCAGCATGATGGGGGTTGACTTGAACACCAGCCACTCGTTGAAGGTGGCTCCCAGCTCGTGCTTCTCCTTGTCGTCAATAACGATACGTGACGACACCTGGTTCTCTTCGCCTGTCATCTTCTCCAGATAACCTTTGACGATGTCGTACACCTGGTCGGCCGACTTGCCTGGGGCGTTGATGGTTTTACTGAACACCACCTTGCCGTCCACCTCAGGAACAGCGCCCTTCAGGTATTTGGCATCTTTGTTAACTTCATTCTTTACTTCTTTTTCCACCTCAGGTCTCTCCCAGGTGTTTGCTTGTGCCCACATTGTCAGTGGCAACAGACTCATTAAACCTATTAATATGCGTTTCATTTTTTTTCTTTTTTTCAGTTCCTGTGCAAAGGTACGAAATAATTCATAATTCATAATTCATAATTCATAATTATTTCATTGCGATAGTGTATTTTCACTATTCACTTTTCTTTTTTTACTTTATTTAAGTTCCAGTTCCTTCTGCAAGCGGATAATCTCGTCGCGATATTGGGCGGCCTGCAGGAAGTCGAGCTTCTTGGCGGCCTCTTTCATCAGACGTGTCGTCTCTGCAATGCTCTTCTCCAGTTGCGGACGCGTCATCTGTTCGATAATCGGGTCGGCTGCAAAAGCGGCAGTTGGCTGTTGGCCTTTAGCTGTTAGCTTCTGGCCGTTGGCTTCGCGCTCCAGATCAACCAGCGAGACGCTCAGGGCCTTCTTGATCTGGGTTGGCGTGATGCCGTGTTCCTCGTTGTATTTCAGCTGTTTGGTACGACGGCGGAGCGTTTCGTCGATGGTCAGCTGCATGGAGTGGGTGATGGTGTCCGCATACATGATGACCTTGCCATTGACATTACGGGCAGCACGTCCTGCCGTCTGTGTCAGACTGCGATGTGAGCGCAGGAAACCCTCCTTGTCGGCATCTAGAATGGCTACCAGCGACACCTCCGGCAAGTCCAGTCCCTCGCGCAACAGGTTCACACCCACCAGCACGTCAAAGGTGCCGTTGCGCAGGTTCTCCAGTATTTTTACGCGTTCCAAGGTTGTTACCTCGCTATGGATATAGGTTGTCTTTACGTCGTGATTCAGCAAGTATTCGCTGAGCTCCTCAGCCATTCGCTTGGTCAGGGTCGTCACCAGCACGCGCTCTTTGCGTTCTTTGCGCTGCTGTATCTCGTCCATCAGGTCGTCTATCTGGTTCTCCGTAGGACGTACCTCAATCTCTGGGTCGAGCAGTCCCGTAGGACGGATAACCTGTTCCACGACAACACCCTCGGCCTCCTGCAGTTCGTAGTCGGCAGGGGTGGCAGAGACGTAGATGACCTGTGGCGTCAGCTCTTTGAACTCCTCGAAGGTCAGCGGACGATTGTCGAAAGCGGCAGGCAGGCGGAAACCATATTCCACGAGGTTGGTCTTGCGGGCCCTGTCGCCACCATACATTGCGCCAATTTGGGGTACTGAGACGTGGCTCTCGTCGATGACCAGCAGGAAGTCGTCTGGGAAGAAGTCCAGCAGACAGTAGGGGCGCTCTCCAGCTTGTCGCCCGTCGAAGTAGCGCGAGTAGTTTTCAATGCCCGAACAGTGGCCTAGTTCCTTAATCATCTCCATGTCGTACTCCACGCGTTCCTTGATGCGCTGGGCCTTGATGCTGTCACCCTCTTCCTCAAAGAAAGCCACTTGCTTCACCAGGTCGTCCTGAATCTGTCGGATGGCGCTGTTGGTCTGTTCCTGTGTGGTCGTGAAGAGGTTGGCAGGGTAGAGCTTATACTCCTCAAACGAGGCCAGTCGGTGCATATCCATGCTGTCCAACTCTTCGATGGTGTCTATCTCGTCGTCCCAGAAAGTGATGCGCAACACGGCCTCCGAATAAGCCATCGCTACGTCCACTGTGTCACCTTTCACGCGGAAGCATCCACGCTTCAGTTCCAGGTCGTTACGGACATATAGCGCGCCAACCAATTTTCTTAACAGTGCGTTGCGGTCAATAATCTGTCCGCGATGTATCTCGATGATATTCTCGTTCAAAGCTACTGGGCTTCCCATGCCGTAGATGCATGAAACTGATGATACAACGATGATATCTTTTCTTCCTGACATCAAAGCACTTACCGCACTGAGTCTCAGTCTGTCAATCTCTTCATTTATGGCCAAATCTTTTTCTATATAGGTATCGGTAGTGGGCAGATAGGCCTCTGGCTGGTAGTAGTCATAATAACTGACATAATATTCCACCGCGTTCTCCGGGAAGAAACCCCTCATCTCCTCGTACAACTGGGCTGCCAGCGTCTTGTTGTGCGACAGAATGAGCACGGGCTTGCCCACGTTGGCAATAACATTGGCAATGGTAAACGTCTTACCCGAACCCGTCACACCCAGCAGCACCTGCGCCCTGTCACCACGCTGAATGCCGTCCGTCAACTGGCGGATGGCTTCGGGCTGGTCACCCGTAGGTTGGTATTGTGAGGTCAGAATATAATCCATAAGTTGTGCAAAATTACAAAATTATTCCTAATTCCATGCCCTGAATCCTAATTTTTATCAAAAAACTTTGTTTTTCTCGATGGAAATGCGTAATTTTGCACGTCAATTTAGAATATCGCATGAAGAAAACCATTTTTCTTTCACTCTTGACGGCTGTCTTTTTGACAGGATGCACCAATGAGTATACCCAACTGTTGAAGTCGGACGACCTGACATATAAATACGAAGGTGCCAAGCAGTTTTTTGCTATGGGTAAGTTTGGACCGGCTTCTCAGCTGTTGCAGGATGTGGTCATTGCACAGAAGGGTCGCGGCAATGCTCAGGAGAGTCTTTATATGCTGGCTTTGGCAGAGTATAACAATCGCGACTACGAGTCGGCCAGCCAGACCTTCAGAAAGTATTTCCAGAGCTATCCCAAGGGTGACTTTGCCGAGCAGGCAGCGTTCTACATCGGTCAGTCACTCTACGAGAGTGTTCCTGAGCCCCGTCTCGACCAGACGCCTACCGTAGGTGCTATCACGGCCTATCAGAACTTTATGGACTACTTCCCAGACTCCAAGCTCCGCGATGTGGCACAGGATCGTCTGTTCACGTTGCAGGACAACCTGGTCCAGAAGGAGTTGCTCTCTGCCAAGCTCTACTACAACCTTGGTGGCTACTTCGGCAACATCAACGATGGAACGGAATCGAACTATGAGGCTTGCATCATCACTGCCCAGAATGCGCTAAAGGCTTATCCTTACACTACCAAGCGCGAGGACTTCTGCGTACTCATCATGAAGAGCAAGTACTATCTGGCCAAAAACAGTTCTGAGGCCAAGAAACTGGAGCGCTATCGCGATGCTGAGGACGAGTGCTACGGTTTCATCAACGAGTTCCCAGAGTCCAAGGAGGCCAAGACCGCCCAGGAGTTTATCACGAAATGTAAGAAAATAACAAAAGATTAATTTTAGAATATGGATTACAAGAAATCAAAAGCACCGGTAAACACCGTAACACGTAACATCATGGATCTCTGCGAAGAGACCGGCAATATCTACGAGAGCGTAGCAATCATCTCTAAGCGTGCCAACCAGATCAGCATTCAGATTAAGGAAGACCTGTCGAAGAAGCTGGCTGAGTTTGCCTCTTACAACGACTCGCTGGAGGAAGTTTTCGAAAACCGCGAGCAGATTGAGATTTCACGCTACTACGAGAAGCTGCCAAAGCCCTCTTTGCTGGCTACACAGGAGTTTGTAGAAGACAAGATCTACTGGCGCGACCCTCGTGAGCAGCAGCAGGCATTCAACAACTAAACGCCCTGCAAGCACCATGATTCAGCGTAAGCAAACATTATTTCTCTTAATAGCAGTCATCCTCGGAATGGTTCATTTTCAGGCATGGCTGCTATTTATCGTTCAGATTCTGGCGTCGGCTATTGCGCTGATTGCCATCTTCCTCTTCAAGCGTCGTCCCCTGCAGGCTACCCTGTGCCTTAGCGCTATGTTGGTCAACATTGCCTGGTATATAGTGCTGGCCGTACTTATCCAGCAGGGACTGCTCTCTGAACAACTGCCCATGACGGCCTCGCTGCCCATCATTGCAGCCATTTTCTGTCTGCTGGCCCGTCGTGGCGTCCTGGCCGACGAGAAGCTGGTACGTGCAGCCGACCGATTGCGATAGCTGTTTTCACGAGCAGTTCGTATGAAGAAGATAGCAGCTTGGATTGGTGTTGCCGTTCTGGCGGTCTTGCTGGCGGCAACCATCGGAGGCGGATTCTACATGTTGGACTATTCGCTGTCGCCTGACCCGACGCGCTCCAACACCGATTCTTGCTACCGCCAGCTGTTTACAGACTATCCAGAGACGAGGGAGTGGATGGATAGTCTGCGTACTCACCACACTTTGCGCGACACGATGATGACGATGCCTGGTGGCTACCGTCTGCATACCTATTTTATTAATACTGGTAGCCAGCGCACGGCATTGGTTATTCATGGCTGGCGCGACCAGGCCATCAAGTTCTTCTTCTTGGCGCGGATGTACGAGCGACTGTTGGGTTACAACGTCGTTATGCCCGACCTCTATGCCAGTGGCCAGAGCGATGGTGAGGCGCTCCGCATGGGGTGGCTGGACCGTCTGGACGTGCTGCAGTTGCTGAATGTCTTCAAGACCGATACGGTAGTCGTTCACGGCGTGTCGATGGGTGCTGCCACGACGATGATGATGTCGGGCGAACAGATGCCTGAGGGTATCAGGGACCTCCGCTTTGTTGCCGACTGCGGCTACACCAGCGTGTGGGACGAGTTTGCCGGCGAGCTGAAGAATCAGTTCGACTTGCCTGCGTTCCCGTTGATGTACACCACCAGTCTGCTTTGCCAGTTGCGCTACGGCTGGAACTTCACTGAGGCCTCTGCGCTCCGTCAGGTTGCCAAGTGTCAGTATCCCATGTTCTTCATTCATGGTGACAAGGACGACTTTGTTCCAACCTATATGGTTCGCCAGTTATACGACGCCAAGTCCGCCCCCAAAGACCTCTGGATCACCAAGAATACCGACCACGCCCACTCCTACAAGAACCATGGTGCTGAGTATGTCGCGCGGGTCCGCAGGTTCCTGGAGTAATTCAAATCAAGCACTATTAATCTAAAACTTATGCCACGATATCGACTCCTCCTCATTACAAGCTTCTTGCTCCTGTCTGCCCTGCTGTTCGCGGAAGACAGTTTGCCCATCATTGAGATCAAGGCAGACCGCACGATGATTTACCCTCAGCGTATGGAGTTGACGGGCGAGGAGACGCTGATGGACATCCTGCAGCTGGTGCCCGACTTGATGATTGCCGGTTATGAGGATGTCATCGCCAATTATAACCTGCGCATCGACAATGGTCCGATCAATGGCGATACGCGACTGGTTCTGAGTCAGATGAAGGCCAAGGACATTGCCAAGATTCAGGTGTGCGACAATACGGGTGTGTCGAAGGGAACCATCGGGACGGGTAGGGTACTGGATATCAACATGAAGATGCCCGACCGACTGAAAGGTTTCGTAGAAGGCCAGGGTGACTTTGGCAAGGATGTCGAGGGCATCGGTGCTGTCAATGCGTTATATGGCTGCCAATCGACCGACCTCTATGCCAATGCCTCTTATCGCCATAACGACGGAAACGAGCAATACCTGACGCTTCACATGACGAACCGCTTTGACGAACGTAACCGGCTGCTGACCTATTTCACCCAGCAGTATCTTGACCAACCTTCCGGGATGTCTCGGAAGGTGATGGGCAGGGCGCGCTATTTCCATACCTTCAACGATGTAGGTACCGAACTGCTCGTGGTGGGTGGCTATCAGTATGCCAGCGACCAGGGCTACTCCAAGAAGCTGCCGTTGTATATCATCGAGCTGAATACTCCTCTGTTTTCCGAGCGATTGTCGATGATGGTGGGTGTCGAGGGCGATTTCCTCATGACCAGCCAGAAGAATAGTGACTGGAGCTGGAACACCTTCAACAATGACATCTACCTGCAGTTCACTTATTCCTTGCCCCGCTGGAAATTCACCGTCGGCAATCGCGTCATGTTCTATGACTATAAGTTTAAGTATGCCGACCTCAGCCAGAAACATTCCGACGTTCGTGACAACGCGAATGCCTGTGTCATCTTTGCGCCCGATAACCGCAACCAGTTGCAGCTCGGCTTCTATCGCAAGTACAATAACCCCTCCGTCGATTTCTTAAAAGACAGCAATACGCTTTCTGACGAGCAGTGGGCCATCACCAAGGGACAGCTGGAGGAGCAGACCATCAACCAGCTGAAGCTGGCCTATGCCTATAGCCGCCAGAAGCTGACTGTACAGACGGAGGCGAGCTACTATGTCATCGAGGATAGTGAGAATTTCGCGCAATTAGGGGCTTCGGCATATTGGAAGACAAATGGGCTGAGCCTTTCTGGTGGTTCCAATCTGTATATCGCCGACAGCGGCACCTATGCCTCCCTGCGGCTTGCTCCGACGGCTTATCTCCCTCATGCCTGGCAGATGGGCATGCAGCTGGTCTATTATACCAAGAATTCACCCAAGCGTGCGGCAACGAACGTGCCCGTCTATGGCTGTCTGACCCTGAACAAGCAATTCGGAACGCATTGGAACCTGGGTGTCGACTGGCATGACATGTTCGATGCGCTCTGTAGTGATGCAACGGTAAACAGACACGCTGCCAATCTGAAGGTGCAGTATAGATTCTAACAAAATAATAACGAGTATATGGCAAGTATTCAACTGGACATGATACAAACAGCCGGCATTGGTGCCTTGGCCCTCATCGTCGGTATGATGCTTACGCGTAAGGTGGCTTTCCTCCAAAGATACTGTGTGCCGTCGCCCGTCAGTGGTGGCATCATCTTCTCCCTGATAACCCTGGCACTCTATGGCTGGTTCGACATCGAGGTGTCGTTCGATGGCACGCTGAAGGATGTCTTCATGCTGGCCTTCTTTACCAGCGTAGGTTTCCAGAGCGACCTGAAGGTATTGAAGCAAGGAGGCCGCTTGCTGATCATCATGCTCATCCTCTTGGTGGTCATCATCTCCCTGCAGAACATCATGCCTATGGGTATTACCCATCTCATGGGTGTCGACCCGCTAATCGGTATGGCTGCAGGCAGTATCTCCATGACGGGCGGACACGGCACGGCAGGCGGCTTTGCAAGTGTGCTCGAAGGCATGGGACTG
>Ga0256407_10005588_pt1 | contig 20007 bp, 13 predicted proteins | sample RumenRJG_04DNA_FD_193489 | JGI IMG/M metagenome (GOLD analysis project Ga0256407, IMG submission 193489) | Bovine rumen microbial communities from Lethbridge, Alberta, Canada - RJG_04 | ecosystem: Host-associated > Mammals > Digestive system > Stomach > Rumen | place: Canada: Alberta... | reverse complement strand
AAGAGGTTCCCCTATTAAAGTATTATAGAATGCACGTTCCCCTACGGTAGTCACACTCTCGGGAATGTTAACACTAGTCAGTATATTGCAACCATTGAAAGCATAATTACCGATAATTGTTAAATCCTCAGGAATGCTTACACTGGTTAAAACTCTACAATTATAGAACATATAATCCGAGTTGGTTACCTCGCTTGCTTTCAGATATTCAATTCCTTCAACAGACTCTAAAGATCTACAATTATAGAACCAATAATAGAATGTCGTAGGACGAGCCTCTGCAAATGAAGAATCGAGCACGACCTTCTTCAAAGTAGAACTAACCGTAAGCCATTGCGGCTGGTTCTCTCCTTCATTAAGGTACCAAGCATTAGACTCAGGTTTGTCCATATCATACTTGAAGGTCAACGTTGCTGTTTCAGAATCCCACTGGGCATAGGCCACCTTTGTCTGAATTAACCTTGAGATATAACCGTCGGCATCCGGACTTCCATCAACGTTGATGTTCTCAGCTATAGCGCCACGACCGTTATAACCGTTATTGTTAATCTCGTCTGCAGTATATACATAACGGCCTGCCACCAAAGCGAGCTTGAGCTTTGTATCAGAAGAATAATAAGATTCAAGCTCAAATTTCATCTTCATGCCACCCTTCTGCTCTTCGGAAGAATCAATTACCGTTGTCTTACTCCACGGGTAGACATAAAGATGAGCATCATTATTGGGCGAAGAAATAGCGTAACCGCTGAGGTCGATCGTTATTCCATCAGGAACCCACATGTCAACACCAGTCAATACAACATCATATTCCAGTTTAACAGTATCACCATACTGCACATGATTAAGAGCTTCTTGGAATGAGTTGTAAAGTTTTCCTTTGACACTTGCCTCACCAATGATTGGATTCAGCGTAACAGGTAACGCTGGCATCTCAAACGTCCACTTGTTGTCCTGGCGTTGTAAAGCAACAGCTGCTGTCAAATCTACATTGCGAGTACCAGTATATTCTACCATCACCGTTGTACCTGCCGTAACAGCAGTCTCTCCTGGGGTAATGGCTACGCCACCTGCTGTTACAGACCAATTCTCGGTATTAGCACCCGTAGCCCAGTTCACTCTTGGCTGGTTGTCCACAATCCTGTCTTCATAGTTGCTCCATCTTTCCGCAGCCTTGTAGGCATCAACACTGGCTAAAGGTACATAGATTTTACCATTAAAAGAATAGCCAAAAGTATTCCATCCTTCTAAGGTTGGAGGAGTTGTAGGATTAGCATATACATCAGTCAGCGTATTACAGTTTTCAAATGCATCTTCACCAATAAATGCTGTGTTGGCGGGAAGTGTGATACTTGCTAATGTTGTGCAATTCTGGAAAGCACGCTCATTAATAGCCGTTATTTCTTTTGGAAGGGTGATACTATTCAACAAACTACAATCTAGGAAAGCAGTTTTTGCTATTGTCGTGATACCTTCTGGTACAGTATAGCTACCCTTAGCATTGGCTGGCATATAGATAAACACCTTGCTGTTATAAAGAGGACCGTTCAAGTTTCTGCATCCTTCAAAAACATGACGCCCTACGGTGGTAACACTCTCTGGAATGTTTAAATTAGCCAATTGACCGCAATAATAAAATGCATTATTACCAATGGTGGTCACTGTTTCTGGAATAGATACACTTGTAAGATTCCCGCAGTAGAGGAAAGCTGCTGCTGCTATCGTAGTAATGCCATTGGGAATGGTATAACTGCCTTCGGTTCTTGGAGACAGATAAACAAACAATTTACTATTGTAAAGAGGTTCTGTCAAATTTGAACAGTTTTCAAATGGAAAATCCCCTACAGTTGTTATACTTTCAGGAATGTTTATACTGCTCAGCGCATTACAGCCATAGAAAGCATATTTACCAATAACAGCTAAATTTTCAGGAAGGGTTACTCTGGTTAGAGCCCTACAATTATAGAACATCTGTTCCGAATTGGTTACTTCGCTTGCATTCAGGTATTCAGTACCCTCCACAGAGGTCAGTTGGCGACAATTGTAGAACCAATAGTAAAAACTCGCAGGACGGGCATCAGCGAACGATGGGTCGAACACAACTTTGGTCAGAGTATTGCTAACCGTATTAAGCCATTGTGGCCAATTCGTTCCCTCATTGAGATTCCAAGCATCGGATGCAGGTTTATCAAAATCATACATGAAAGTCAGCGTATTGGTAGTAGCATCCCACTGGGCATAACCTATCTTTGTCCGATGCATCTTCGAGATGTAACCATCGGCATCTGGACTTCCATCAACGTTGATGTTCTCTGCTATGGCCCCATAACCATTATAATTGTTGGTATTAATCTCATCAGCAGTGTAGATGTAACGACCTGCCATCAAGGCGAGTCTGAGCGTCCTATCTGTATGATAAGATTCCTTCTCAAATTTCACTTTCACACCACCCCCCTGCTCTATGGAAGTATCGATTATAGTCAACTTATTATAAGGGGGAGCATAAAAATGGATATTGTCTGCAGCCGAAATAGCATAACCATTAAGGTCGATTGTCATTTCCTCGAATAAGTACAAATTATTAGTTAAGACTGCATCATATTCCAGCTTAACTGTATCACCATACTGCACTTGATTAAGAGCTTCTTGGAATGAGTTGTAAAGTTTTCCATTGACACTTGACTCACCAATGATTGGATTCAGCGTAACAGGTGACTCTGGCATTTCAAACGTCCACTTGTTGTCCTGGCGTTGCAAAGCAACGGCAGCTTTCAGGTCCACTGTACGAGTACCAGCATATTCTACCATCACCGTTGTACCTGCAGTAACAGCAGTCTCTCCTGGAGTAATGGCTACGCCACCTGCAGTTACAGACCAATTCTCAGTGTTGACACCTGTAGCCCAGTTCACTCTTGGCTGGTTGTCCATAATGTTGTCAGCATAGTTGCTCCATGAAAGTGCAGTCTTATAAGCATTGACACTGGCTGACGGCACATAGATTATTCCCTTAAAAGGATTGCCAAGGGGATACCATCCTTCTAAGGTTGGAGGAGTTGTAGAATTAACATATATCTCTGTCAGTGAGATACAATCGTCAAATGCATTTGCATCGATATATTCTGTGCTGGCAGGAAACGTGACTCTTGCTAATGCTTTACAATTCTGGAAAGCGCCTTCACCAATAGTTGTTACTCCCTCTGAAAGGATAATGTTCGTCAGCAAGCTACAATTCATGAAAGCTGTAATTGCTATCGTCGTAATACCCTCGGGTACAGTATAACTTCCCTCAGCACTAACTGGCATAAAGACAAACAGTTTGCTGTTAAAAAGAGGAGTTTTCAAACTTGTACATCCCTCAAAAACATGAACACCAATACTAGTTACACTCTCTGGAAAGTTTAAATTTGCCAATTGGCTACAATTGGTAAATGCATTATTACCAATGGTGGTCACACTTTCTGGAATAGATACACTTGTAAGATTCCCGCAAGAAAGGAAAGCTGTTGGTGCAATCGATGTAATGCCATCGGGAATAGTATAACTGCCTTCAGTGCTTATAGGCAGGAAGACAAACAGCTTGCTGTTATAAAGAGGTTCTGTCAAATTTCTACATTCCTCGAATGCAAAATCACTTACAGTTTGCACACTCTCAGGAATATTGACGCTGGTCAGCGAATAACAAAATTGGAAAGCATAATTTCCAATCAACGTCACATTATTGGGAATAGATATTGATGTCAAGTTTCTACAATTGGCAAAGGCCTGATAACCAATAGTTGTTAAATCCCCAGGTAGGCTTACACTTGTTAACGAATTACAACCATTGAACATTAGATCTGAAGTAGTTACCTCACTAGCATTCAGGTATTCAGTACCTTCAACAGAGGCCAGTTGATTGCAATCATTGAACCAAAAGTTGAAAGTCGTAGGACGAGCCTCTGCAAACGATGGGTCGAACGCCACCTTGGTCAGCGTATTGCGAACCGTATTAAGCCATTCTGGCTCCTGCTCCGGTGCAGTATTCAGATTCCACGCATCAGATGCCGGTTTGTTCGCATCATACTTAAAGGTTAGCGTTGTTGTGGAAGGATCCCACTGGGCATAGGCTTCTTTCTCTTGCGCCCATGCACTCATCACTACCACCATGAGTAGTACGAGTAACGATAGTAGTTTTTTTCTCATACTTTTAAATTTTAGTTATTGAATATTAGTTATCTATACTTTATTTTATACGAATCATGGCAATACCATATAGTTTGTTATTGAACGCAAAACGCATCAAAACGTTAGCGACATAGTGCTGTTAGATTGCAAAAATATAGAAAATACGCGGATTCTCCAACTTTTTCTTCAAAGAAAGCAGTGCTCCAATTCTGTTTCCTTCTACAATATCGACCCCTTATCTACCTTTTTCGCCATGTTAACCTTGTATACATCCTTTCAGCCCAAATTATACCGTCTTCTCATTTCGCATCGTATCCATTTGATGGAAACAGCATAACGGGCTATTTACGTAAAATGAAAGGAAAAAAGCAGAAAAAACGGGTTTTCTTTTGGGTTTTTGCATACTTATTCGTAATTTTGCAGAAATTATGGCTTTTGAACAGGTGATAGGACAACGGGAGGCACAGGAGCGCCTCATGCAGATGGTTGACGAGGGACGTCTGCCTCATGCCATCATGCTATGTGGTCCGCAGGGGTGTGGCAAGATGGCGTTGGCTATGGGATTTGCCAGAGTGCTGCTGGGCGACAGTCCGATGCTGGCCAAATGGGAGCACCCCGACCTGCACTTCACCTACCCTACCATCAAACTGCCTTCGATGAGCAGTGACCACAAGCCCATCAGCGACGATTTTGCCAGAGAATGGCATGAGCTGATTATGGCAGGTCCTTACTTCACAATGACGGAATGGCTGGAACAGATGGGAGGCGAGAACCAGCAAGCCATCATCACGGCTGGCGAGAGCGACAGCCTGATTCGCAAACTGTCGCTGAAGTCAAGTCAGGGTGGCTATAAGGTAAGCATCATCTGGTTGCCTGAGCGCATGAACATAGAATGCGCCAACAAGATACTGAAGTTGTTAGAGGAACCACCCTCGCAAACGGTCTTCATCATGGTATGCCAAGAGCCCGACAAGTTGCTGGAGACCATCCGCAGTCGTGTACAGCGCATTGACGTCAAGCGAATAGCCGATGAGGATATCGAAAAGGCACTGCGCGACAAGCGGGGATTGGCAGATGATGTTGCCCATCGGACAGCCCGCATGGCAAACGGCAGTTGGCTGAAAGCGCTGGAAATGCTGAGTGCCGATTCGGAGAACGAGTTGTTTCTGGATATGTTCCAGACATTGATGCGTCTGGCTTACCAGCGAAAGGTGAAAGACCTGAAGACATGGTCGGAACGCATGGCTGGCATGGGTCGTGAGAAGCAAAAGCGCTTCTTGACCTACTTCCTGCGACTGATTCGCGAGAACTTCATGTATAACTTCCACCAAGAGGAGTTGTGTTACATGAGCCAGCGCGAAGAGGACTTTGCCAAGAACTTTGCCCGCTTCGTGAACGAGGCAAACATACTGCCCATCAGCGAATTGGCAAATCGTGCCATTCGTGACATCGGACAAAACGCCAATGCGAAAATAGTCTTTTTCGACATGGCCCTGCAAATGATTGTTCTATTGATTCAGAAATAAAAACGAGATACATGGAAAAAGAACTAACCATCAAGACGGGATGTGACCGCGGATTGTGCAAGAATGCCGTGGGACGACAGGACCGACAATTGAACACCTACGACTGGTTGGCTGATGTGCCTGGAAACTTAGACACGACAGACCTTGTGGAGGTGCAGTTCAAGCATACCCGCAAAGGTTACTATCATAATGTGAACAACCTGGATTTGAAGAAGGGTGACATTGTGGCTGTTGAAGCAAACCCTGGTCACGACATTGGTGTTGTTACGCTGACAGGACGTCTGGTAAAGTTGCAACTGAAGAAGGCCAACCTGAAGAGTTCCGGTGACATCAAGCGTGTGTATCGCATTGCCCGCCCAATAGACATGGAGAAATTCCGTGAGGCCAAGGCTCGCGAGCATTCCACCATGATAGAGAGTCGCCAGATAGCCAAAGGACTGGGACTGAAAATGAAAATCGGTGATGTGGAATATCAGGGCGACGGTAACAAGGCCATCTTCTATTATATCGCTGATGAGCGTGTTGACTTCCGTCAGTTGATTAAAGACTTGGCTGCCACCTTCCATGTACGCATTGAAATGAAGCAGATTGGTGCCCGTCAAGAGGCTGGACTGATTGGCGGAACAGGTCCTTGTGGACGTGAACTGTGCTGTGCCACATGGATGAAGAACTTCGTGAGCGTAGGTACTTCAGCCGCCCGTTTCCAAGACATATCACTTAACCCACAGAAATTGGCTGGTATGTGTGCCAAACTGAAGTGCTGTCTGAACTACGAGGTGGACGATTATGTAGAGGCTGGCAGGAAACTTCCCAGCAAGGAAGCCCAACCGCAAACTCAGGACAACGACTACTTCTACTTCAAGGCGGATATCCTGGCAGGACTGGTCACCTACTCTACTGACAAGAACATTGCAGCCAATCTGGAAACCATCACTGCTGAGCGTGCCAAGGAGATTATCGAGATGAACCGCAAGGGCGAGAAACCCATATCTCTGCAGGAGGATGGAAACAACATCGCACCTACAGGACCCGTTGATCTGGCTACACAGGAAAACATCAACCGCTTCGACCGTGCTAAGAAGAAAAAGAAAAAGAAGAAGCCCAGAAAGCCAGAACAGAACGCACAGCCTCAGAATGCAAAGGAATAGTTACACCTTATTATATATAGGGGTACTTATGGTGCTCATGCTGACAGCTTGTAACGGCAAGACTGTCTATTATGATTATGAGCAAACCTCAGCATCGGGATGGGAGAAGAACGACCCACTGACTTTCACCATCCCTCCTGTTAAAGAAACGGGCAACTATACGGAAGAAGTAGGACTGCGCATCAACGGCTACTTTCCTTTCCAGAATCTGAACCTGATAGTGGAGCAGACGAAGATGAATACTGGAGAACAGCAATGCGATACCTTGGTATGCCAACTCATCAACAAAAAAGGCTATCCAGAAGGGCCAGGGGTGAGCCAATATCAATATTTGTTCCCTCTAAAGACGCTACATTTGGAGAAAGACGACTCGCTACGCATCGAGATACGACACGACATGAAACGTGAGATTCTGCCTGGCATTACAGACATAGGCTTCAAGCTGAGCAAAACATCAAGAACGAATAAGGTTGCGACTCGCATCAAGGCGCAGGAAGATAAACAATAGGAAGGTAAAGCCCCATAACGATGAGCCTCCATAGCTGAAGAACGGCAACGGAATACCAATCACAGGAGTCAGGCCAAGCACCATTCCTACATTGATAAACACGTGGAACAGGAAGATGCTCAGCACGCAATAGCCATAAACCCGCCCGAAGCGGAACGGTTGTCGCTCGGAGAGATAAATCAGGCGCCATATCAGCAACAAGAACAGAATCAGCACACCTGCCGAACCCACGAAACCTTCTTCTTCGCCAACCGTACAGAAGATAAAATCGGTATCTTGCTCCGGCACAAACTTCAACTTGGTTTGTGTGCCATTCAGGAAGCCTTTTCCCTCCAAACCTCCAGAGCCGATGGCTATCTCGCTTTGGTGTACGTTATATCCAGCACCACGCAAGTCCTCGTCCAATCCCAACAGCACGTTGATGCGTGAACGCTGATGGGGTTCCATCACATTCTGCATGATAAAGTCGGCACCATAGAAGAAACAAGTAGAACCCAATGTAAAAAGCGCTATGAAGAAATAGTCGCGGATACGAGATCCTAACCCTTCCCATATCAGATAGCCTATCAGGAAAGCCGTCATGGCCAATAGGACATATATCTTGCTGAAAGGAACCTTCATCAGAGCCAAGAGTATAATGGAGACGCCAAGGTAATACAACAGCAAACGGACGGCTTTCTTCTGGTTACAATAGACCCAGACCATACCGATGGAGAACAACTGGATAAGCAGCAACACACTGAATTTTCCAACAGAGGTGACAGAATCAGGGAAATAGACCTCAGCGTAACGGATGCCCACCACGAAATAGATGACCATAGCCACTCCCGTAAACAAGATAGAACCTGGCATACCCTCACGATAGAACATGAGGAAGAAGGAAAGGTAGACCAAGGCGGAACCAGTTTCTCGTTGCAGCACGATGCATATCATAGGAACCATGATGATGGCCAAAGTAGCAGCAAAGTGTTTCCACTGGTTGATGTTATAACCATAGGCTGACATAAACTTCGCCAGCGCCAATGCCGTCGCGAACTTGGCAAACTCAGCAGGTTGCAGACGGAGCGGACCTATGACCAGCCAGGAGTGAGAGCCCTTGATACTATGCGGATTGAAGATAGTTCCAAAGAGCAACAACACCAACAGCCCATAGATGATGAAGGCAAAAGTGTCATAGAAGCGGTCGTCCAGCATGATGATGACAAAACCGAGCACAATACTGGTAGCAATCCAGATAATCTGCATACCAGAACGGGTAGACAGACTGAAAATATCGGTCTCACCATAGGAATAGCTGGCTCCACAGACACTGATCCATCCAAACGACAACAGGGCGATATAGAGCAATATCGTCCACCAGTCTATCGAGCGTAAAACGCTAGTCTGTCGCCTATCTACTTGTCGTTCCATAAGCAATGTGTCTGTTTTGGAATTCCTGGGCACGCTTCTCCGAAGCTTCCGAGAGTTTTCCGTGAATATACTGTTCCATGATAAGACCGCCAATAGGTACACCATAGGTAGCACCCCATCCGCCATTCTCCACATAAACGGCTACGGCGATCTTCGGATTGTCCATAGGGGCAAAGCCCATGAATACGGAGTGGTCGTGACCACGGTTCTGAGCCGTACCTGTTTTACCACAAGCCATAAAGTCATACTTAGCCAACTCATGACAGGTTCCGCCTGTTGCCGAAGCACGCATGCCCTGTACTACATAGTCGTAGGAGGTACGGTTAGCCATTGTATGACGACGCTTGGTATAAAGCGTATCCAACTGCTCACCCTGTATCTTCTTCACCACATGAGGAGTGATGAACCAGCCACGATTGGCAATAGTAGCTCCCAAGTTGGCAATCTGTAACGGAGTAGCATTTACCTCACCCTGTCCGATGGCAATAGAGATGATAGTCAATCCATTCCACGAGCCTTTATAAGCCTTGTCGTAGTATTGGGCATTGGGAATCAAGCCACGCTTCTCGCCTGGAAGGTCGATACCTAACTTATAGCCAAAGCCCATGCTTACCATATAGTCACGCCATGTATTCATGGCATTCTGCACAGAGCCATACTTCGACTTGGCACCTATCATATAATAGAGTCCCCAACAGAAATAGCCATTACAAGAAGTGGAAAGGGCAGGCACCAAAGGAAGGGGCGAGGCATGTCCGTGACAGCCCACATGCAAGCCTTTATAGTTAAATCCGTGTCCACAGGGATAAGCGGTTTGCGTGGGATGAATGATACCTTCCGTCATGAAAGTCAGTCCTTGGGTGGTCTTAAAGGTAGAACCTGGAGGATACTGACCCATAATGCTACGGTTCAGCAAGGGTTTCCATACATTCTGGCTCAACTGCAGGTGACTCTTGGAGCGCTGACGACCCACCATCATGCGAGGATCATAACTGGGAGAACTGACCATACAGAGCACTTCGCCCGTGGAGGGTTCGATAGCCACGATACTGCCTATCTTCCCTTCCATCAGTCGCTCACCCAAGGCCTGCAAATCAGCATCAAGTCCCAAGGTAAGATTCTTGCCAGGAATAGGTCGGCGATCGTACTTTCCATTCTGGTAGCGACCCTGTACTCGTCCGTGAGCATCGCGAAGCAGAATCTGCATACCTTTCTCGCCACGCAACTGTTTCTCATAGCTGCGTTCCACCCCCAGCTTACCAATATAGTCGCCTGACTGATAATAGTCATCTTCTTCTATATCACCTTTGGAAACCTCTGCCACATCACCCAACACATGGGCTGCAAAAGGATATTGATATTGGCGAATACTGCGTCGCTGGACATAGAACCCAGGGAAATGGAACATCTTTTCCTGAAACACAGAGAAGTCAGTGTCAGAAAGCTGACTCATGAAGAGTTGTTGGGTGAAGCGCGAATAGCCAGGATTCTTGGAACGGTCCTTAATCGTTTCCATGCGATGGTCAAATTCCTCCCTGGTAATATTCAAGGCTGCGCAGAAATCAAGGGTGTCAAGATGATCCTTCGCTTCGTTCATCACCACCATAATATCATAAGCAGGCTGGTTATACACCAGCAACTTGCCATTGCGATCCGAAATGACACCACGAGATGGATATTCTATCTTCTTTAGGAAGGCATTCGAATCGGCACTTTTCTTATAGTCGTCGCTCGTAATCTGAAGCGTAAAGAGACGGATGATATAGACAGCCACTATCAAGGCGGCTACCCCAGCAACCACATATCGTCTATAGTCTAATCCGTGATCCCTCATCTGTTACCACTCCTTTCTATATTAGGGAGCCATTACTTGCTCCTTGTGTACTCAATGGTAGCAATCAGCAGTAATGTAATCACAGTACTGCCTATCACGCAAAAGACCCACTGTTCCCAATTGAAGAAACTGAATATTTCCAATGTATAGAATACCACACAATAGAGGAATACCAACATGGAGATATAGGCACTATATTTCAGAGGACCAATCGCTCTGGCCGATGGTTCCAAATTCTCAGCAGCATCGTGTGACACAAAGATTTCGAAAATAAAAGGCTGGACAGCAGCTATCAGCGTCAGCGAGAAAGAGGACAATCCCGGGGTATTATAGAAACTATCGATAACCAATCCAAGCAGAAAGCTCCAAACCAAAATAGACCACTTGGGATAATTACGAGGAAACAGCGCAACGAAATAAACATAGAACAACGGAGTAGCATAATGGAACAGGTGAATGCGTCCAAACACGAAAACCTGTGCCAGGACGAAAAGGAAGAACCACAAAACCCGTTTCAACATATCTGCTGTCATAGCTTTATTGGCTTACGTTAAGTTTCAATGAGTCTCTTGCTGACTGTATCAGTTTCAAACGTTCTCCTATCGATGAATCGTTGATGACCATCACATCACGGACATTGCCGAAATCAGTGGACAGTCTTACCTTCAACTTATAGGAAAGACCATCCCGCGAATTATAGACTTCAACAATCTGTCCCACCAGTATTCCTGGAGGGAAGATACTTGAGTATCCATTGGTTTCCACCCAGTCGCCTCGTTTGAAACGGGCATGGCGGGGAATATCTTCCACATAAGCAAAGCCAGCATCTTCGCCATACCAGCGCAAAACTCCGAAATAGTTATGACCGCGAATGGCACAACTGATACGGGAAGAGTTGCGATTCAGCACAGGGATAACGACCGTATAGTGGGGAGCAACCAGATAGGTAACACCTACGACACCTTGTCCACAAGCCACACCCATGCCCACCTTGACACTGTCTGCAGAGCCTTTATTGATGGTCATCAGGTTATTAACCCTGTTCAGTTCGTTGGAAACCACCTTTGCTGGAATCAGCTTATACTGACTGAGGAAATCAAGTCCCTGCTGTTCCTTAGGGTCAACTTTCTCCGTTGCTTCTCCATACAAACGACGTAACTGAGTGACTTGACGCTCCAAATAGAAATTGCGAAGCGCCAAGTCCTTGTTTACCTTCGTCAGTGAGAAGAACGACTCCACTGAGGATGTCCACTCGTAGAAACAGCCCACTACCGAGTTGGCTGAAGAAAACCATACACTGCCTTGATAGCTATTATACTGGAACAGCATGACAAGGCTGATGACTTCAAGCACTACGAACAGAACCCAGTGGTAGTATTTTCCCAGAAATTCCAGCAGGTTCTTCATCAGGACTTATTAAATTAACGCATCAAGAAAGTGAAGCGATCAACATTCTTCAGGGCAATACCAGCACCCTTGGCTACTGAATGCAATGGATCCTCAGCAATATGGAAGGGGATATTGATCTTGTCTTCCAAACGACGATCCAAACCACGCAGCAAAGCGCCGCCACCGGTAAGCCAAATACCGTTCTTCACGATGTCAGCATACAACTCGGGGGGAGTGTTCTCCAATGCAGAGAGCACCGCATTCTCAATCTTGGCAATGGTCTTATCCAAGCAGTGAGCAACCTCCTGATAGCATACAGGCACCTCCATTGGCAGGGCTGTGATACGATTTGGTCCGTGAACGATATAATCCTCAGGAGCCTCATCGCCTAAATCAGTCAATGCAGAACCTACGCCTATCTTGATACGCTCAGCCATACGCTCAGAAACTCGAACGTTATGCTGACGTGACATATACTCCTGAATATCAGCAGTCAGGTCATCACCTGCCGTACGGATGGAGTTGTTTGAAACAATACCACCCAAAGAGATAACGGCAATCTCAGTAGAACCACCACCGATATCAATAATCATGTTACCCTCTGGGGCCTCAACGTCAATACCAATACCTATTGCTGCAGCCATTGGCTCAAAAATCAGATATACATCACGACCATCAGCATGCTCTGCTGAATCGCGAACGGCACGCAACTCCACCTCGGTAGAACCAGAAGGTACTCCAATTACCATACGGAGAGAAGGAGAGAAAAAGCGTGAACCAGAATGAACCATTCTGATAAGTCCGCGCATCATCTGCTCACAAGCAGAGAAGTCTGCAATCACACCATCACGGAGAGGGCGCACAGTACGAATATTGTCGTGTGTCTTCTCATACATCATCTTGGCCTTCGAACCTACTGCTATCATCTTGTCAGTATGACGGTCGAGGGCAACTACAGACGGCTCGTCAACTACAATTTTATCATCACTGATAATAATCGTATTGGCCGTTCCTAAGTCCATTGCTATCTCCTGGACAAAACTAAAAAATCCCATTCTTAATTTACTATTTGACAATTTACTATTTATTTTTCAAACCATGCGTGGATGGCTGTATCATAATGGCTTGAAACACCAAAGGCACGAGTAGCGAACATACGACGCTGCTCCTTGGTAGTCTCTGCGCCCTGCTTGTTCAGGATGTCGAGCAATACGCTGTACTCAGCCTTTGAAGGTACAATAACTACATCATTGAAGTTCTTGGCTCCAGCACGAATCAACGAGATGCCACCGATATCAATCTTCTCGATGATATCTTCCTCTGAGGCACCACTGGCTACAGTCTGCTCGAAGGGGTAAAGGTCTACGATAACAAGGTCGATTTCCGGAATCTCATACTGAGCCATCTGCTCACGATCGCCCTCATTCTCACGACGGCCCAAGATTCCACCAAACACTTTGGGATGCAAAGTCTTTACACGACCTCCCAGAATAGAAGGATAGGTGGTTACATTCTCCACCTTCTCACAGGGATAGCCCAACGACTCGATAAAAGTCTGCGTACCACCTGTAGACAGGAATTTCACACCCTCTTCGTTAAGCTTCTTAAGCAACTCATCCAGCCCATCCTTGTGGAAAACAGAGATGAGCGCTGTCTTAATTTTCTTTGTATCTGCCATAAATATAACGTTATATATTATTCATTTTAGGCTGCAAAAGTACAAAAAAGACAGCATTTTCCCACAAATTTCTCTGAAAAAATTTAGTTCATATAATAATTAATAATGTATATCAAGCAAACGAGTTGGTCTTTTTCTCCGATTTCTTTTGTTCTTTTTTGGAAAATAATTCTTCTAAAATTCGTCTATAACAAAATAATGTCGTACCTTTGCACCCAGTTTTTTTATCAACCAATTGATGTATATGAAGAAAAGAATGACAATGGTGGCAGTGGTTGCCATGATGGCGGCTACCGCTATGGCTGGTGGACTGATGACCAACACCAACTATCACATCGCTTTCGACCGCATGATGGCCCGTGGTGCAACGTTCGACATCGATGCAGCCTACTCGAACCCTGCCGGTTTGGCTTGGGGACATGAGGGCTTCCAACTTTCACTGAACTTCCAGAAACCCTGGCAGTATCGTGACATCACGCTCGGTGACACCAAGTATGAAGGCAAGGCTTCTGCACCTATCGTTCCTGCGCTGTTTGCATCTTATAAAAAGGACCGCTGGGCAGTATCAACAATGATTGGCATCGTGGGCAGTGGTGGTTTCGTAGAATACAAGCAAGGTGTGCCTATGTACAACATCATGGTAGGATCCGTGTTGAGCGCTATCATACCCCAGCTCAACCAGCTGCCAGGAATCAATATTCCCGGAAATTACACCCTCGACTCGGAGATGAAGGGCAAGCAGTATATCTATGGTGGACAGATCAACTTCACCTACAAAATCCTCGATTGTCTCTCTGCTGCCGTAGGATTCCGTGCCAACTACTACGATGGCTATTATCGCGGTCACGTCATTGCCAATGCACAAAACGAATACGGTGAACTTGCCAAGCTTCTGCTTGACGTCGATCAGAAAGGTTGGGGATTTACTCCCATGCTTAGCGTAAACTTCCATCAGGGACCTCTCACATTGACAGCCCGTTACGAGTTCCGCACTAAGATAAACCCTGAGAACAGCACAAACATTCTGGATGCCGGTCTCGGTAACGGACTCGTGGCTAAAGTGGCTTCCGTTCCCGTTTATGGCGAGGCTGCATTATTGAAGATAAGAGAAGCGTTGGCTCCCCAGTTAGCAGCTGCCACTTCCGCCTTCGAGGATGGTGCCTGCACCCGCTACGACATGCCCGCACTACTTTCTGTTGCAGCAGGTTACGAGTTCTCCCCCAAGCTACGTGCCACTCTGGAATATCACTTCTTCGACGACAAGAATGCCAAAATGGCCGATGACCGTCAGAACGAACTAAAACACGGCACTCATGAGTTCTTGGCAGGCGTCGAATATGACATCAATAAGAAATTCACCGTTAGTTGTGGAGCCCAGCGCACTGACTATGGACTTACCGATGAGTACCAGAAGAACACCTCCTTTGCCTGCGACAGCTGGAGCATCGGATTGGGTGGTGCCTGGAATATCAACGAGCAGGTTCGACTGAATGCCGGTTACTTTATCAGCCTCTATAGCGACTATGAGAAGCAGGCTGCCTACGGCATCGAAACCTATTCACGCACCAACAACGTCATCGGTATAGGTATCGACTGGAAGTTCTAACTCAGAAACATGACATTTCCTGATTTCACTGGCTCTTCTGCAATTTAGCTGATACTATTGTCAATATTTCAGAAAGGATTAGAAATCCCATATCAAGACCCTCATAATTTTGAGTCAACTCAAACGATGAATTGAGTTGACTCAAATGATTATTTGAATTAACTCAAATAATTTAGAGACTCTACTCATACTGAATAGTAGTTTGCTAAATTGTCACGATTTCTTAGAAGACCCATCTAGTTAGTGAAAGTGGTTACTGGAGTTACAGCACTTTCAGTCTTGCCTTCATACAGCGCATGGGACAGAGCATGACAGCTTGGATGCGCATCACAGACAAATGAACCTGTAGCCCGACTTTCAAAATATGCAAAAATTGTTTCAAAATATGCAAAAATCACGGCTCAGGACATAGGCCGTGATTATTTTTTTTGTGGAAATTGTTAACTTTGCAGTCATGTTATTTAATCCGATGACTAAAAACATGTATTACTAATAAATATTGAATCATGGAACAATTGAATATGCTCAAGACTACCGACTATTCCAAGAAGACCAACTGGTACAAGATTCCTGAGATCACCAAGGAGTTCGACACGTTCTACATTTATTCGACAATCTACTTTGGCGCAAACGAGGGTGATCCCGACTACGCGACGCTCGACAACGCCGAAATGCTGGCTGGCATTCCTATCGAGCACGCGATCAAGTCGAGCGTGTTTGAAGAAGCCACAAACCTGTTCATCCCGCTCTATCGCCAGAGCAGCATGAAATACGCGGCGGAAGTTTATATGAAGGACGGAAACATTGACGCGGCACTTATCAGCATACCCTATACTGACATTACCGCCGCACTCGACTACTACTTCGAGAATTACAACAACGGTCGTCCGTTCGTCATTGCAGGCCACAGCCAGGGCTCAGCCATCCTCCGCCTCGTGCTGAAGGGCTACTTCAAGAAGCATCCCGAATACTACAAGCGCATGGTGGCTGCCTACGCCATCGGCTACTCCATCACGAAGGAAGATCTCGAGGCTAACCCGCACATGAAGTTCGCAACCGGCGAGACCGACACGGGCGTCATCATCAGCTGGCACGCCGAAGGTCCAAAGAACGTGGAGGTGAATTTCCCGATTCCGAGCGTCATCATAGCGAAGAATGGAATCGCCATCAACCCGCTAAACTGGAAGCTCGACGAGACTTACGCTCCCGCCAGCATGAACCTTGGCTCAATCGTAATGGACGAGACCGGAAAGACTGAAATCCGCGACATTGACGGTGACGCGCAGGTGTGTCTCGCCCGCGGCACCGTCGTGACGAACGCCAAAGCCACACCCAATGATATGGTAGACCTCGCCGGACCGCAGTGTTATCATCAGGACGACTACTCCATCTTCTACAACAACATCAAGGACAACGTAGCAAAACGCATCGCAGCCTATAAGACGAAATGATAGCAATCAGATAAGCAATCTTTACTGACCGAAAGACTTTTTAATCAATAATTAAAATAAAGATGAAACAATCGATTATTCTCGGCAACATCATCACGATGGATGAAAAGAGGCCTTTTGCCAAGGCAGCATTAGTAAAGAACGGCGTGTTTGCCTATATCGGCAGCGCAGAAGAGGCAAAAAAACTTGCCAGTGCCGATACAGAGGTATTGGACTTTGGTAACAACTTTATCTACCCGGGGTTTATGGAGTCCCACTGCCACGGCAGCTTTGCCGGAGAACGTGCTATCGGACAGGCGAACTTGATGCAGGCAGGCTTAACCAATTATCCCAAATATCGCGAGATTATCAAGGAGTTTATTGCGAAGAATCCACAGCGCGACTTCTACGTGGCTGCTGGTTGGGTGGAAAATGAAGAATACGTCGATAAGTCGTTTCTTGACGAGATCTGTTCCGAAAAGCCGGTCTTCATGCAAACTGGTGGCGGACACTCTATGCTGCTCAATACAAAGGCGCTGGAATGGGCTGGAGTTGATGCGGAGTATGCCAAGAAATGGGGTTATGACTTGGTTCATGTGGACAAGAATGGTGAACCTGACGGCTATGTCTGCGAAGGGCCTTTGTTCGAAATCATACCGAAGTTGCCTACTACGGTGAGAGACATCAAGGAATATCTGCTCTCTTGGCAGGAGTTCGCGTTCAGCAGAGGTTATACAGCCGTGGGTGATGCTGGTGCGGAAGTTATACATCACGCTGCTCCCCAGGCATACTATGAACTGCAGCAGGAAGGCAAGCTGAAGCTGCGCACCTATGCATGGATGTATGTGACTGATAATGCCGACGCAAAGACAGAGATTGCCCGCATCGCTGCCCAGCGTGCTGAGATGAGTGGTGAGTATTTCCATATCATCGGTGCTAAGGCTTTCCTCGACGGTGTGACCGAGGCGCATACCGGTTGGCAGAACCAGGACTATCTGGACCAGCCCGGCTACCACGGCAATGAGCGTTTCAACGACCACGACAAGATGGTGCAGCTGATTGCTGAGGCCGACAAGGAGGGTATGTCTGTTCATGTTCACTCTGAGGGTGGCGGCGCCACGCACTATATGTTGGGATGTATCGAGGATGCCGAAAAGATTACCGGCAATAAAGACCAGCGTAACGTGCTGGCTCACTTGCACTTCGTGACCGACGAAGATGTCCGTCGTATGGCAGAAACCGGTTCGGTGGCAGCAGTTCCACCACTGTGGTCACCAGCTGTTCCTGGCGTTTATGACCAGGAAATACTATATGTAGGTAAGGAATTGGCAGATCAGGCTTATCCTATCAAGTCGTTCTATGATGCCGGTGCCAACGTGGTGTTCCACTCCGACTATCCCGTATCTCCGATGATGGACATCAAGTTCAGCATTTATACGGCAGAGAAGCGTAATGTTCCAGCAGGATTCATGGGAATTGATGGCGTCAAAGCGCGCAATCTCAAGGAGGCCATTAGCCGCGAGCAGTCGCTGCGTGCTATGACCATCAATGTAGCCCGTCAGTTCCATCAGGAGCATCGCCTGGGTTCTATCGAGGTCGATAAGATTGCCAATATGACAGTGTTCGACTGCGACTTCCTGCACGACGATATCGAGAAAGTCGCACAGGCCAATCTCATCGCCACTATTGTTGACGGCGAGGAAGTATTCAAGGCATAAAGGAGAATAAAAACAATGATTGAACAGCAAGATATTTCGGCCGAAGCAAGAGCGGCCATGAGAGCTCTGTATGGTGAGAACAAACATAAGTCCCTATCAGGCCGATGGCGACCCTTGTTCCCTTTACGTGATGGGTGAGGACTGCCTGTACCTGAACGTGTGGAAGGCTGCGAGTGAGCAAGAGCAGAGCCAAGCTTGCTTGAACTCTGCCGAGCGTGAGCAGGCTCACCCAGAGGACAAGGCAGCAGAGCCAAGTGCGGGAAAAAAGCCTGTCATGGTGTGGATTTACGGTGGAGCCTTCGAGACTGGCGGAACGGTAGATCCGCAGTACGATTGCTACAACTTCATCACGGAGAATCCCGATGTCATCGTAGTCACCGTCGCTTACAGGCTCGCTGCATACGGCTTCATGCGTCTGTCTCACCTGCCAGACGGGGCCGAACGAGATCGAAGGAGGAGTCCATCGTTTGGACGAACGAGGTGATGAAGGAGCTTGGCTGTAAGACCGTCGCCGACCTGCAGAAAGTGGCTCCAGAGGTGCTCACGGAAACGGTGGGACGTTTGTTCGGCATATATCAGGTACTCGGATTCCGCATTTGGCCGGAAAGAGACGGAGAATACCTGCCTGAGGATCCGTGGGAGGCATACGCCAACGGCTCTGCGAAGGATATAGACTATCTCGTGGGCTGCAACAAGGATGAGATGAACGTCTTTGCGGGTGCCCTCGGAGCGGAGGGTTGGAACATGTGGGCTAATGACCGCATGGAGAAGAAATCCAAACTGATGACGAACGAAGAGAATGCACTGGTGGAGAGCTACTTGAACAGCGTGCCAGGAGAAGACTGGGAGAAGACCGCCAGTCTCTTCACCCAGAGCTATTTTCATGCACCGGCCATCAGACTGTCAGAGTACCAGACCAAGGCAGGCGGCAAGGTGTACACCTACTTATTCACCCCAGAGGCTTCTGTGCCCATGGTGAAAAGCGGGCATGCGATAGAACAATCGGCAGTGTTTGGCCATCCGGAGCTGAGCGACCTTTCGGGAAGAGCATTCGACGCGACCTTCACCAAGACCATGCGCAAGCTCTGGGTGCAGTTTGCCAAGACCGGCAATCCGTCGCTCACGGCAGAGCAGTCCCCCGACGGCACAGCCAAGGAGTGGCCGCTTTACGACACAGGGGACAAGCATGTAATGGTGCTCGACGAGTTCAACATCCATCCTGCTAAGGAATCCGAAGTGAAGATAGTGGATTGGGAGAGAACCTACTTCCTGACCAAATTATACTGTAATTAATAAGTTGAAGCAATATGAAAGCAGATCAAATTATCAGAAACGCGAAAATCTTCACAGCAAACATGGACAACTTGCTAGCGTCAGCACTGGTTGTGAAGGACGGTAAATTTATCTATGTCGGTGACGAATCAGGCCTCTCGGATTATGAGAGCGAAGTGATCGACCTCGGCGGGAAGTTCATCATGCCCGGCATCATCGACGGTCATGTGCATGTGACGACAAGCATCGGGTTCGCATATATGGATCCTGGCGAGTATGTTGTATGCTCTAACAAACAGGAAGCCCTGGACTTTATGGCAGGACGCA
>Ga0256407_10005586_pt1 | contig 20009 bp, 14 predicted proteins | sample RumenRJG_04DNA_FD_193489 | JGI IMG/M metagenome (GOLD analysis project Ga0256407, IMG submission 193489) | Bovine rumen microbial communities from Lethbridge, Alberta, Canada - RJG_04 | ecosystem: Host-associated > Mammals > Digestive system > Stomach > Rumen | place: Canada: Alberta... | reverse complement strand
CATTTATTGATGGACTTACTAAAGTTTTAGGTGTAATAGATAAAGTAACTGAAAAACTTGGTTTGTTTGGTACGATTGGTGCAACTGCAGGCATTATCGGCGCTGGAAAAGCAATAAAATATTTTGTAAATTCTGCAAAAGAAGCACAAGAAGTTGGTATAGCAATTAAAGAGATAGAAGAATTACTACGAGCTTATGAAGCAATTAATGGTATAGATACGACCCAAAAAATGACCGATGTTAGCGCAACCGAAGCGCTAACAGGTGCAATGGGTGAACAAATACCTATAGCCGAAGCTGATGCTGGTGCATTATCTGAGGTTGCTGGTGCCGCTGGCGCTGAAGCATCGGCACAAGGAGAGGCCGCTGGTGCAACAGCGGCAAATACAGGTGCAATGGAAGCACAAGCAGGAGTGTCTGGGGTTGAAGGTGCTGCTGGAGCGGCTGGGGCTACTGGTGTAGGTAAAGCAGCTGGTGAAGCTGATGATGTTGCTAAAATTGGAGCTAATAAAGTTGACGATGCTGTACTCGCTGGCAGTGCTGGTATGTCAACATTTGGAAATAATAGCAGAACGGCTGTTAAAGGTGCTGAAGAACTCACAGAAGATTTTATAAAAATGGAAGGTGCCGCATCTGGAGCTGGTGTTGCAGTCACTGAAGCAAGCGAAGGTATTACAGCTTTACGTGGTGGTTTAGGTGCTGCTGGTACTGGTGCTTTTGCCGCAGGTAGCGAAAGTATCGCTGGTATTGCAACTGCCGCAGGTGGGTTGTCAGCGGCTGTGCCTCCTGTTTTAGCAATTGTTGGTGGTATTGCTGGGCTTGCTATTGTTTCAAAATTATGTGCAACTGATTTTGATAAGATGCAGAAGAAAGCAGGTAAAGCATCAGATGAATATACAGAAGCATCAAATAATTTAGCAACAGCAAAGAAAAATCTTGCTGGTACACGTGCTGAAATAAAAAGAATAGAACAAAAAGAGAAAAAAACTGGTAAAAAAGATAAGAGTGGTAGAAAAGAAACATTAATACAAGAAGAGCAAGAACAGAAACACGAAGTAAGAATACGTGAAGGCGAAAAGAGGTATAAACAGGAAAAGAAATATAAAACTGCACGTGATGCGTTAACAAAACCTCAAACATCAATGCCAAATGGAAAAGGTAGCATCATTGGTGATAGCCTTGTAAATACTTATACTGAAGGAAAAAGAAATTTAGAAGAATTAAAAAAGCAAAGAGATAGAGCTTTTGAAGAGGTAGATAAGTGGTTAAGAAAAGGCGGAGATGATGAAAGTAGCAAATATCACGGTAAATACCTAAGAGCAGATAAAAAATACAATGATTATAGTAAACAATTCAAAGACGAAGAAAAAAAGCAAACAAACCTTAAAGATAAAATGGATCAGAATGTATCAGCTTTATATAATAGCGATGGTACAATTCCACAGAAAAATATTGGTGCGGTTACTCAATATAATAATGCGTTAAAAAACTCCGCTGACGCAACAGAAAACTTTGCAGATAAAAAAGAAAAGTTACAGGGTGTTTTTAAGAAGGACGATTATAAAAAAGGGATAAAAGACTTTTCTGATTATATAAAAAATACTGGTGATGCAAATGCTTCAATTGAAAATCTTAGAGATTCATTAGGTAAAACGGGTTTTAAAAAGTTTCAAACAGAATTAGCAGAAAGCGGTATTTCTGTTGGTGAAGCTGTGTATAGTTTAACTAATTACGGTAATAAACTTAAAAATTTTAAATTACCTGATGCGCAAGGTAATATTACGCAATATAAGAATCTTGGTGACACCGCTAAAGGTGCATATGATAATTTATCGAAGATGGGTGGATTTAAAGGTCTGTCTAAAGAAGAAAAATTCGATACAAAAACAATAACTGAACAAGGACAAGTTCTTAGAGGTGCGCAACTAACTCCGGCTACAGAGCAAGACTATCAAGAAGTAATTGATAAGATGAATAATCTTAAAGCCAGCCCAACTATTACTGTAGAAGGTGTTGCTAATGCAAATGCAGTTATTGCGCAGTGTCAAGACGGAATCAACAAATTAAATCAGCCTGCTATTATGTCCATCAATACCGATGGTATGGAACCTGCAAAAAAAACGCTTGTGGAAGATTTACAGGCATTCCAAAAACTTCAGGATGAGAAACAAATTGAATTAGCTGTTGGTGCTGATACATCTGAAGTAGATAAAAAAATGGAAGATCTCCGTGTTAAAATCACAGGCGACGCCGCTGATATCGGTTTTAATATGGACACGTCAAGTGTTGACAGTGTTTTAGGTGCAATGCAGGGTAAGAGTTTTGTTGCAGATATTCAAGCGAGTACAAGCACAGACAATCTTTTGCCAAATCTAAACTTAGATGGAACTTTAACATATAAACCTGTATTTGAAGAGGAAACGCCACCTGATTTACTTGGACTTGCAATTTATCAAGCCCTATTTAAAGGCGGTAAAAAAGCACCTGATAAGAGTGGTTTGGCTAAATATCTTCAGAAAATTCAAGGCGGTAAAAAAGCACCAAATAAAAGCGGTAATGCTAAATACAGATATAGTGTTAAAGATGGTAAAAAAGCACCAAATAAAAGTGGTAATGCTAAATACGGATATAGTGTTAAAGATGGTAAAAAAGCGCACAATAAAAGCGGTAATGCTAAATACGGATATAGTGTTAAAGATGGTAAAAAGGCACCAAATAAAAGCGGTAACGCATCATATGGGTATAGTGTTAAAGATGGTAAAAAGGCGCCAGATAAAAGCGGTCATGCATCATATAGCGTAAGTTTTGCTGTAAGTATAACAAAAACTATAACCACACATCTTAAAAGAATCGTTGAAAATGTAAAAGGTTCAAGCAAGCCTAAAGGTGCAGTAAACGGCACAGCACACGCACGTGGTACAGCACATGCACGTGGCTCGGCTTATGCTGGTGGAAACTGGGGTATTGGTGCCGAACAAACTGCTCTTGTTGGTGAATTGGGGCAGGAAATTGTTGTAGACCCTCGTGATTCAAGCTGGTATACGGTTGGTGATCGTGGTGCTGAGTTCGTCAACCTTCCTCGAAATGCTATTGTATTCAATCATTTACAGACAAAATCCCTTCTTTCAAACGGATACGCTATCGGTCGTGGTAAAGCACACGCAACAGGAACATTCAGTGATATTGATTTAGATGATCTTGATGATGGTATTGAATTTTATGCTTCTGGTTCAGCCTATGCAAATGGGAAAAAATATAAAACATATAAAAAAAAAGGTAAAACTGCTTTAGAAAAATTTCAGAATTGGTTTGGTAAACTCTTTGATTGGATTGAGGTTAAGCTTGAAAGAATGGTCGATAAAATCGACAAGTATACTGCTAAAGCTGACTATCAGCAAGATCGTAGGGATTACAAAAACGCAACGGCAAACTATAAATCAGCGACAAAAGAAACAATTAGCGAGTTAATAACACAAAGTAAAGCAGAGAAAAAATATAGTAAACAAGGGACAAAAGTATTAAACGCCGCATATAACACAAGGCAAATAACTACAAAAACAAAGAAAAAGAAAAATAAAAAAGGCAAGTATACCATTGTAGTCAAAAAAACAAAAATAAAAGGTAAAAGACTTATTAATAAAAAACAAATGGCCGCAATTAAAAAACAGGTCGCAAGCGGCAATTTGAATATTAAAAAATATGGAGCCGGTATGCAAGAAGTCATAAAAGACTATAAAGAATTTTATGACAAAGCGCAAGCTGCGAATAAAGCAATGATCGAACTGAATAAAACTATTCAGGAACAGATTACACAGCTTAAAGAACTGCGTAACGCCCAAAGAGATGCAAAAGTTGAACGCAGCTCTTCTCTTGCTGGTATTGCTACTGGTGGGCTAAACAAAGGTTCGGATTTTAGAGCGAGCCAATTATCTCTTCAAAATACTCAATTAATAAGTAAACAAAACGCATATAGTTCCGCTGTATCTTCTCTTACCGGTGATTTAATGCCCGGTGGAAAGTATATAACTAAAAAGAATAAAAAAGGAAAAAAAACAAAAGTTTATAAAAGGAACAACACTATTGGTAGCCTTGCTCTTGGTGCCGCATATGGACAAAAGAAAAGTAAAAAAGCATCTGGAAAAAAGAAAAGCCATAAAAATTATAAAGACGCACTCAACACAGCAATAAAACAAATCAAAGCTCGTACACCTGTTAAGTCGAGCACATTAAATGTAATAAAAAAGAATGACCAAAACACATATTACAAATGCCTCGAATATAACTACGCCCTTCAAAAACTTGAAGAGTCAAGACTCGAAAACGCTGTGGCTCAAGCTGAAGCAAGTTCAGAAATATATCAGAATATTCTCGACTCTACATCAAGCAAAAATGAAAGGCAAAACAGTTTAATTGATTTATATAAAAAACAGGTTGAAGCAAGTGATGGAGGCGATGTAAAAAATTCAATATTGGACAAAGCCGCAAAAGGCTATGATAAAATAGTATCAAATGACACTGCGTTGGTTAATTCTTTAAATAAAAAAAGAGCAAGTTGGGGCAAAAAAATAACATCCAGTATAACAACAAAAAAAGATAAAAAAAGGAAAAAAACAACAATTTATAAAGGCGAAACCGCCGCATTAAAAAAACAATCCAAAGGCACAAGAACAAAAGTCAGAAACGCTATGAAAAAAGCACGTGATTGTGTAAATGGTAAAAAAATGATACCTGCTGGGACTATCAACGCCCTTGCAAATTATTACGCAAAAGGGTGGATAACACTTGGGTTCTTCAAAGCGTGTATAGAATACAACAATTCTTTAGATGCATGGAATCAAGCTAAAGAACAAAAAATAATTGATCAGGCAACTGCAAAACTTGAAAAAGCCGCAATTGGGCAAGAACAATTTGAAAATAAACGAAAAGCATATGAAAACACACAAAACACAATTGACGCTTCGACCTCTCTTGTTAAAGCAAAACAAGATGTGAAAGAAACAATGGGTATTTCATTAACACAGTCTGACTATAATAATCTTATTTCGCAGAGCGTTAAGTTAATTGATTCATACACAAAAGAGATTGACGAATTAAATAAGGTTATTGATGAAAATATTAAAAAGAAATATTGGACAACATCAACACAGGAATACAAAGATGCGAAAAATAGTGTAACTGAATTAGAAGGAAGAATTCAAGAAGTAATAAAAGAACAAGAAGAGTATAACAATGCAATTGCGGAGATACCATATAATAATTTAGAAACTGCTGTAAATAAATTTGATGCAATCAAAGGTTATTACGAAGCAATAATCAGTTTACATGAACAAATCGGTACCGATTCGACAATAGAAGATTATAATAATAAATTAGATGCTCAAAATGACAAACTACAAAAACTTATTGAAAAATCTGTACAGGCTAAAAGTGATTGGGAAGCTGCTATGGCATCCACCGATAATGTGTATGGCGGTAAAAAATCAGATGAATGGGAGCAAACTTATTATGAATATTTGACCGATATTGAAGCTTTAAAATCTGATATAGACAACTTAAAAGACGCTATGCGTGACGATGTGTTTTGGCGAGATTTAGATCGTGCTCACGATGTCGCAGTAAGAGTTAAAGAAGAACTCGATGGTATTTATGATTTAATAGACGAAGATATGAGATTTGATAAAGATGGTAATCTTACTGAATATGGTGTAACGTCTATTGCCCTTTTAGTTAAAACATTTGAAACTTCAAGAGAGCAGGTTCAGAACTTTACGAATGACATAGAGAATTTAAACAATCTATTTGCACAAGGTGAGTATACAGAATTGCAATATCAGGAAAAATTAGCAGAACTCAAGAAAAGTCTTCTTGAATCGGCATCTGATATGAAAACTGCAATGAGTAATATTAGAGAAATGTATAAGAGTATTGATAAGAATGAACTTGAAACAATCTCAAATTTAATAGATAAACGTAAAGAAGCTCTTAAAGCTAAAAAAGAATACTACGATTACGATAAAACTATTAAAGAAAAAACCAAAGATATACAAGAACTCACAAACCAAATTGCCGCACTTGAAGGTGTTGATACTGCTGAAGCTCGTGCTGAGGCAGCTAAATTAAAAGAAGAATTGTCTAATGCGAAGGAAGAACTGGAAGATACTCAAAAAGAACATTATTTTGATATTTCATCAGAGGCGTTTGATCGTATGTCCGATGTTCTTCAAGAAGAGTTTGACGAGAAATGGGATAATTTAGAACTTACATTAGATGATATGCAGACGCTAATTTCAGATGCTAAAGCATTATACAGTGCAAATTCGTCACAAATTGCAACATCTTTAGATAAATTACTTGCGTATTTTGGAATCAGTTCCTCGGCAACAGGAATAGGAATACATCACGCAAGTGGTACTCGTAGTGTTAGTAGTAGTCATATTGGTTTATCAAATGAAACTGGAACCGAACTAATTGTCACTAAAAATGGAATTATATCTAAATTCAATCCAAGAGATGGCGTTGTGCCACCTGCTTTAACAAAAAGATTGTATGATATGGCAACCGGTAAAACACTTACTAATAATGGTTTAGGTGCTATAGCAATCACACAACACTATGATGCTTTAATAAACATTGAAGGCAGCGCAGATGCGGCGACCGTATCAGATTTACAACGTATTAGTCAAGATATACTCGAAAAATCATATAATTACACAACAAATAGGATTAAACAAGATTATATCAAAACAGGTGGTTCCAGAAGGATAAGTTAAATTAATAAGGGTGGTTGAAAAATATAACTACCCTTATTTTCTTTTATTTAAGGAGGGCAAAAATGATAGGAGAAGATTTTAGATTTGGTTCAACGTGGCTCTCTGATTTTGATATGAAAATGTACGATCCGAGTAACGAGCAGGCATTTCCGGAAATCGCAATTGAAAAATCAGATATGTCTTCACAATTATCAAAACCAAATCATTTTGGTGTATATTATTCTGATGTATTAACATTAGAGTTTTTTATTCTTAGAAGTTATGAATTGTTTAATACACAAGATGAATTTTTACTTACTGGGGATGATATAAACACACTTCGTGCGTGGCTTGAAAGTCCTAAAGTGCCAACTGAATTATATGTGACTAATAATGAAATAGAAGAATCTACATATTATTATGGTATATTTACAAATATATCCCCTTTTGTTGTTTCTGGTAATTGTTATGGATTACATCTTGTTTTTACATGTGATTCACCTTATGGTTATTCAGAAGAAAAAACTGTAACACACACTTTTGGTGTTTCAGAATATACTGCAACACTCGTTTTTAATAATTTATCTTCAGAAAAAAATGAATATCTAAAACCAACAATCACAGTTGTATCAAGAAGCACATTTGGTTCAGGTGAAACATTATCTATAACAAATCAATCTGATAATAGAAACGTTATGTCAATTAATATACCAGAGGGAATAGAAACACTTATCATTGACTGTGATAGAAAAATAGTAAAAGATGGTGATGGTAATTTAATTCCTGTAAACGAAATAGGATTAACAACCCCTGTTTCAAGTGAATATAATTTTATATCTGCTGATTCATTTTTATTCTATTGGTTATCATTGGTTTATGGTGAAAACCAATTAAATGTAGAATTATCTGCAACGAATACGGTTGATGAAATTGAAATTAGCGGAAAATATATTATGAAGACAGGAGGTTTTTAATGTTTAGTTTGAATATTTTTAACAACCCTGAACCTCTTAGTATCTATTTAGTTAAAGTTGATGGCACGATAATTGGTTCATTAGACAATATCATTGATAAATCAACAGCAACATTAAATATTAGTTTAAACAAACAATACGAATTAAATTTTGATATTGTAAAAAGATACGATGATAAGGAAAATTGGTATGAATATATACATGAGGGGATGTATCTTTTCGTAGATCGTGTCGGATTATTTAAGATGGAACAACCGGCAATAGAGAACGATTTACTCAAAGAAAAAAAAACAATTCGTGCGTTCAGTATTGATATTGAATTAGAAAGTAAAAAATTTTCATTACCTATTAATACTGGTTTGAAAACTTCTATGGAATATTGTGTCCAATACGATGCAAACGAGACAGAAGAATTATTAAATCCGTACACTGGCATTCCATATGACTGGATTGTTATATATAACACCTACCCAGAACAACTCGCTGAATGGAAAACGAAGCTGAACAACATTTCAACGCTTGGTGTTGAAGGATGGGATATCGACTCTGATAATAATTTTTACACAGAAGATACGGATGAAATCGAAAAGGTTACAGATTTATTAAATCTCATTCCAAGATTAAAAAGCAAAATTACTTATACAGACAATCCTGATGGTTCAAAAGATAGTATTATAACAGACTATATAGATATTACATATAATAACAATGAAGAAATAACAAGGTATACTTTATTTACAACTTTTATTAATCGCATTGACGAATTAATTATTTTTTATACAAAATATAGAAATCAGTTGGGAATATTATCTCTTGTATTAGATAATATGGGTGGTAATTGGGCTGTTGGGAATGTATACGGTGTTGATGATGGTGATTACACTCTTGCAAATAAAAGATATAAGTTTTCAGATTTTAATGGCACCGATTACGCTTTTTTAACTCAAAATTTAGCGAGCACAGCAAAATGTATAATATCTTTTGATATTATTAATAGAAAGGTAAACATAACACCAATTGAAAACATTGGCGAAGATACCGGAATTATTGTCGGTTATGATACACTCATTAACACTTTGAATATATCAACTGATGAAGATTCTATTGCCACCAGATTATATGTACAAGGTAGTGACGAACTTGGTATTTCAAGAGCTAACTTTGGAACGAATTATGTAGATGATTTATCATATAAATTGAATGTTAGGAGTGACGATGGTAAACGGATATATGCTTCAGATGCGCTTGCTGAAAAATATAACAATTTTATTACTTATAGAGAACAACAGCGTGAAATATATATTGAACTATCTAAAGAATATGATGAATATACCAAACAAATATCAGAAATAGAAAACAGAGTACCAAATGACAATCTTAAAAATGATTGGTCAACATTTTCTATGGATGAACTTACTGCATCTCTTACAAGTTTTAAAAACCTTCTTGCGACTTTACAAATGTTATATAAGCATGATTATGGTGAAGCCGGATTAAATCAGGATGGCAGCATTAACGAAGATTTTATTAAAAATACTATGTATTGGTGGGATTATGATGCGTATAAAAGTATTATTACAGAAATAAACTGCGCTATAGATGTATATCCGTATTATGGTGATCAGACTCAATGGACGTTAGCACAAATCAGAGAGTGGCGAGCGAAAATAAAAGAATGGGAAACTGATTGGACGCTTTACGGAACTGTTGAACTTAATGCTAAAATTGATATTTATAAACAAAATATGGAGTTAATGATCGAAGAACAGGAAACTCTATCTGATACAGAAGCAAAATCTATAGTAATAAGAAAATACGCTCCGGGAACAGAACCAACCCCTGAAGACGCATGGACTATTAAAACATGGAATGAACTTACAGATATAGAAAAAGCCGGTTATGGTGGTAGTTCTGTTCTTTATCGTTATGATGATTATATGGAGTTTTATAACAACTCTATCTCGGCTAAAGAATACTTAGACACACTTCTTGAAGAAGTCGAAGATATAAAAGATGCACAAAATTTAGTTCAAACTCAGAGAACGGCGATCACGGAAAATGTCCAGTTTGAATCTTATTTTACAGCAGATGAATGCAAGGTGTTATATAGAATCATTAAAGATTCTGATTATACAAATGAAAATATTGTATCAACTTCTTTAGACTCCCCTTCTGAAAGAATTGAAGTTATGAGAGAGCTATTAGAAGATGCAAAAGATAAAGTTTCAGAACGATCAAGACCACAATTGATTTTTAATGTACAGGCCGACAATCTTTTAGCTTTACCTGATTTTCAGTGTTTTTGGGATTCTTTTTATCCCGGAAATTATATGCTTGTACAATATAAAGACAATACATATGTCAAACTTCGTATGATTGGATTTACATTTAATCCATGTATTCCTTCAAGCAACACATTAGAAATTGAGTTCAGCAACTTTCTTAGATCAAGGGCGTATTATAATGATTGGGCGTTCTTTTTTGAAGATCAGTCAAAAGATTCTGGAAGTAGTGGCAACGGATCATCTTCTGATGGTAGCAGTGGCGAAGGAGGCTATGGACAATCAGATGATATTGATATTACAATAAGCAATACCATGTTGGCCAAAATGCTTAATACAGAATTATTCGGATCAAGGGTTACAAATGTTGTTTTGGACACTATGGATTTAAATGCACTTTATTCTAAAACAGCTACATTCGGGAGCCTTGCTAATGGAACAACAAAGGTTGATGGTAAATGTATTACAACTGGGTATATTAAAGATATTTATTATAATGGAACGAATGGTGCTATAGACAACACTTTAGGAAGTGTTATTAATCTTGAAACTGGTAGATTTTCTTTTGGTGGAGGAAAATTAAAATTTGATGGCGCTGATTTATATGCTGACGGAGAGATACACGCACGGTCTGGAACATTTGGCGCTGATAGTTATTTCACAATAGGAGCAACCGGATTAGAAGGAACTTATACGTACACCCCAACAGACCCTACTGAATATCAAATATTTACTAACAATAGCGTTTTAACAGGTGATTACACAGTTGATGAACCGATTATTAGTTTTAATATTATTCAGGAAACAACGGAAAGCGATTACGACAATCATCTTGTAATATTCCCAATTGATAATCCAAATATAAGTTTTGCAGAATTACAGGTAAATATTCTTTATACAGAAAATACAATAGAGCGTGTTTACGAATATGATAATCAAACACATGAAAGAGGACAACTGATAAGTGAAGATTTAACGGATAATGTATATGATTATTCGATGTCTATACCAACATCATCTGGTAACAACTTTAATTCTTCTTATATACATAGTGGAATTTTAACTACATATACAATTTCATATGAATTCCCATATACTGGTTTAAATTTTAAATCATATCTTATTAATGAAATATGGAATCAATTAGATTTAAGAGATAGTTCAACAACAAGCACTAATGTTGTTGTTGATGTTGATGGTAGTGCTAAAGAATATGAATATATTGTAAATACTTCAGTTGTCATTACTGACCTTTCTGTTTCTACAACTGTTAATTATGCTTTTTCAGAAATAAAATCTTTTGCACACATCGGGTCGGATTTTTTTGAATACTCAAATTTAATATCAACGAGAAACAATACTTTAACAGTAAACGATATACATATCAATGGCGCACTTTATGCCAATAAAGATATTATAGGAAATGATTGGGGTATAACGTATGGCGTAGATAATTTTTTAATTTATACTAATAATACGACAGCCGGTTCTTCAGAAGGAATGCCAATATATATAAAGCAATATATCAATGGTTCGCCATCTTTATTAAACACAGCAACGATTCTTGATAAAAATGGAAAAACGAAACTACCTATTGAGTTAATAGTCCCTTCAATTTCATCCGCTAATGAAACATTAGATATAAAAACCCCTGTTACATTTTATGGAACTACTAATTATATTGGTAAAACAAACAATAAAAACCAAAGGCGATTTTTATTTAATAATTTGGATTCTGGTGGACAGTATTTACATAATTGTCAATTATATGGTGGCAATGCAAATTCAAAAACGGCTATTGGTATGTGGGACAACAGGAATGATCGTGGAATATTGGTATATCAGGATGTTGATAATGGTACACTGTATCTCGATGGCTCCAAAAATATTTGGGTAAGAGACTGGAACAACGGAAGTAGAAGGCCGTGTTGTTCGGGAACGCAAACACAAACAAGAGTTGCGTATGTTTATTGCAACGCATCAAATTTTTGTGTTAATGGTCAACATGGTACCGATAATTACTCTACGAAAAGAATTACAATGTCAACTTCAGATATTAGATTGAAGAAAAACATTAGAAACACAGAAGTGATTTCAGCATTAGATTTGATTAACAATATAAAAATCAGGTCGTTTGACTGGATTGATCGTGAAGAAGATTATCATCGAAAAATCGGTTTTGTTGCCGATGAACTCGAACAATTAGATAATAAACTTGTTGTTGGCGGAGGTTACGATAGTGATGGGTGTATGGATGTTAAAGGGGTTGACACATTTTATTTACTTGGATATGTTGTCAAAGCTATACAGGAAATGTATGAACGATTAATTATTATCGAAGAAGAAACAAATAAGAATTAAGAGGAAAAGAAAGATGAAATTAACAAATATTGAAATTGTAAATATTATTAATATACTGGAACAATATAGTGAAAAAAAATTACCACAAAAAATCAGTTATGCTATAACAAAAAACATTCTTATTTTAAAAGAGGATTATTTATGTTATGAAAAGGAGTTAAATAAAATATTTGACATTTATGATGCTGATTTACAAAAAGACGAGGAAGGGAAATTAATTCGTTCGGAAAACGGAATTCCGTTATTAAAAAAAGGAAGTAATAATTCTTTTGTTAAAGATGTGACTGAACTGCTTAACATCACCGTTGATATTAATCTATACAAGATAAATTCAGAATTGTTCGATTATATTGATTCTGAAAACAGATACGACCCTCTTTCCCCAAAAGATATTATCGTTTTACAGGATGTCTTATGCTAATTATTTCATCAAATTAAAACTATAGGTGTTCTGGTGTGTTCTGTGATATGGAGGTATCTTTGATGAATAGCGATAATGAAAGAGTGTTAATAGAAACAAAGGAGAGAGCAAAATCTAATACGAAAAGGATAGATAGTTTAGAGCGTGAAATGCAGATGGTAAAAGAAGATCAAAAGGCTATCTACGAAATCGCTTCTTCGGTGAAAGTAATTGCAGAACGCATGTCTTATATAGAAGAAAAAGTCGATGAGACAGGGAAAAAAGTTGATACACAAATTGAGGAATGGAGAAAAGCTGAATCAAGACTTAATAATAGGATTTCTGAGACAGAAAGTGCTTCAGGACGTCAGCTTGCAAAAAATATAAACGCATTGAAATTATCTGTTATTACAGCGATTTGTGCGTCTGTTGCAACCGGATTGTTTACTACTATAATTCGATTATGGATTAATGGTTAAATATTTATTAGTGATTAGGTTGTTTTGACAAATATTCAATTTATTGTATATTGTTTTTTTTATAAAGGAGATTTGCATATGGAAACGTTAATAAATGTTGAGAACCAAACATTATCTATGCAAACAACACCTAAAGATTTTGTAGAAGGTTCGCAACAATATATCAAATTTAAATTTGATCTTCAGGATGAATGGCAGAATTTAACCGTTTTTGCGCAATTCAAACAAAACGGTGTTGCGTATAACACTTATTTAGACAACAACAATTGTGTATTTCTGCCATCAGAAATTGGGCAAGGGTTTTGTACTCTTACGCTGTATGGCACTAAAGGAAATACAATAGCAACAACAAATTATTTAAATTTGAGAATTGATAAAAATATACTCATTGAAAACGCTGAAAGTACAGAAATCACCGAAAGTTTATACAGCCAAATGATACAGAGAATCATAGAAATAGAACAAAAGGTTGAGAGAATAAGAACTGATCTTGCAATTTATGGTGGTATTACTTCTAAATTATATTATTACAATTATGACGGGAGTGAACTTCTTCATGAAGAAACCGTTATGTATGGTGAAGATGGTACATACGCAGGAACGCCAGAAAGAAACCCGTCTGTATCAACAATTTATACGTTTGTTGGGTGGAGTAAAAATATGAATGCAACAATAGCAGATGTAGATGCACTCGATGATGTATTTGATGATCGGAATGTTTATGCAGCGTATTCTGAGTCTGTACGAACTTATACTGTAACATGGAAAAATGTTTATGAGTATCATGGTGAATTCAATTATTCTCATGAAGAAGTTGTTCGTGAAGATAAAAACGTCCCATATGGAACAACGCCTGTTTGGGGAGAGGATTGGGTGCCAAGTGATTATAATAATATAGAATCTATTGGTTGGAATCCAACACCAAGCCCAATTACCGGTGATGTATGTTACACGGCTATTTATTCTTATACTGTTAATTTTTACAATGGTTCAGAATTGTTACAAACTGTAAATACCAACTTAGATAACTCAGCATCTTATACAGGTGAAACTCCTGTTAAAACAGATGTAGCAGATCCAAGTCGTTATGTATTTACAGGATGGAACCCTCGTCCAGTAAATATTTGGAGTGATACAGATTGTTATGCACAATTCAGAATGTTGTAAATATTTATTATTAAAATCTGCGTTTATCAAAGTTTAACACGCCGTGAGCGAGAAGTCCCCCACCTCAGCGTAAGCAGGTGGGGGTAGTTCACTTATTATGACTAAGAATTAGCCGCCACATTTTTCAGGGACTGGGCGGCTAATTGTTTTTTTTATTAATAATTTAAAATCTTCTGTAATCTTAACGATTAATCCATCACATATTTAGACTTTTCTCTCGTCTTACGTTTTTTTCTAACGATCGTTTATTATCTATTGTTTCTTAAAAGCATATCTTTTTCGTTAAAAATTATATTAAGGCTGAATTTCAATTTCTTAGATTCGTCCACTTCTTCAAACTCTAAATTGTTCAGCTCTATATCATCTAATAAACCCCATAATCGAATACTACCCCCCCCTATCGAAATTATATTTAATAATCATATCATTATGTATTTGTTTTAACTATATATGTATACACTTTATAATTTTAATAAATTGTATATAAATTATATCATATTCTATTTTATATTATTTTTAATTTTATGCAATTTTATATTGACATATATATCTATGTACTGTATAATTAGAATGTAATTAATATGTTATAGTTAAAAGAAGCATAAGTGGTGGAGGCAATTATGAAGTACGCGCAATTTATGAAGGTAACGATGCAATTGATGTTTTAAACGACGATCCAATTAAATCTGAAAAATTAAATACAAAAAAAAGAAACGATTTGCAAAAGTTGAAAAGATAATTCGGCAATTAGATATTAAAAATAATTTTTTGGATAATTTCTATTATTACAGGAGGTAGAAAATGTTTAAAACAAACAGGGTAAAATTTGGGATGAAAGCAAGAGCTTTGGAAGAAACGGCGAAAGAAATCAAAAACAGTTTGGGGTCGGCTGATGAATACTATTACTACGATGATTTAGGTACGCTTCGAGGACAAGGGGGGATTGGTGCAATACTTGAGTACATGATGCATGAGGTTCCATACACAAAAGAATATGCTGAAGAAGGTAGCACTCTCGGCTTTATCGAGGCTGGGTTTTGGGAATATAACGAAGATGTTGATGCATCTGAGTGGAAAACCCGTGGCACAATCGAAGTTGAAGATATCCTTGAAATGATAGACGAACATAAATATGTTTATGAATTCTATCGTAATCATTGTGGCGATATTCAAGAGGATTTCACAGAAGACCTCGAAAACGCTCTTCTTAGGCTTAAAAACGGTGAAACAGATCGAATTTTTGTAAGGTACCTCAACTCTAAAGGTTGGGTTGATGATGCTTTTGAAATCACATATGATGATATTGAATCAAATAATAAAGATTTTTGGACACGGCACGGAAAAGTGAAGCCAGCCTTAATCAGAAAGATCGAGGATATGGAACTAAGAACGTGGAAATAGTATATGATGAACAACAAAAGGTGGATATAATATATGAAAAAAATAATTAAAAATAAAAGATATGATACAGAAACAGCAGATTTTAAAGGGAGTTGGTCGAACGGACTTAGCGATCAGGATTTAGAACATTGCACTGAAGAATTGTATAGAAAACGCACAGGTGAATTCTTTTTGTATGGTCGTGGTGGAGCATTAACAATTTATGCGTCACGCTCTGGTGCTTATTCGGGTGATGGGGAGAATATCTTTCCATTAACATATGAACAGGCAAGACAATGGGCTGAAAAAAAACTATCGGTGGATGAGTACGAAGATATTTTTGTAAATATCACTGAAGATGACAGTATAATTAGTGTTGGTTTTCATTTCCCCGTTTATACACAAGAAAAATTAAAAAAGATAGCTTTAGAACAAGGTAAAACAATGAGTAAAGCTTTAATTGATATTATTGATCAAGCATATGAATTATTGTAAAAAATATAGAAAATTAGCGCATGGATTTTATAAATCTTTGCGTTTTTTTTTAACGAGATAAAAAAAATAAAACTGTATTATATATAGATGATGTCACTCTTAAAAATATATGTATGGCAGCTAATGATTTATCAGGCTCTTTTCATTTACTCCATTTTTACTCCATTTTTGTATTGTGTTTTATTGATTTATATTTAATTATATAATATTCAATGAAAACAACTTTTGTGTATTTTTCAATGTGTATAAAGATACATAAAGAATTATTGAGTTATTTTTTTTTATTTCTCATGTGGTTTTTATTACGATTCCTAATTTCATTTATTTCTCAATCTCCTTTATTTTTCAATGGTTTGTGGCTGTCGTAAATAAATTTACTCCATTTTTACTCCATTTTTATTTTGTTTATATTTATTGCTCCTTGTTCAAAAATATTAACAGACTGGCGAAGGAAATCTTCACCGCTATGAACATACTGATCCATTGTAGTTTTGATAGAGGCATGGCCAAGTATTTTTTGTAATGCTTTTGGATGCATTCCACGTTCGATTGCTCTGGTTGCATATGTATGTCTAAGTGCGTGCATACATATTCTGTGAATCCCTGCTTCATCACATAATTTATAAAGATGTGTATTGTAAGAGCTATTCTTATTTGGCATACCTGTACGAAAATTTATAAATACTAAATCCTGCATATTTAATTGCATTTCTTTTCCGGTGATTCGATCTGTATATATTAATATTTTTTTTAACTGAATTGATTTTTTTCTTGTTTCACGTTCCGAAAAAACATCTAATAAAATATCATATGCTTTTGTAGTTAAAGGAATTGTTCTATAGCTTGATATTGTTTTTGGTGAACCAGCCCTCCAAATCCCTGTGCTGTGTCTATATTCTAATGTTTTGTTTACTGTTAAAGTTCGTTTATCCCAACTAATAGAATCCCAAGTCAAACCGATTAATTCACCTGTTCTAAGCCCTGTTTCCAATATCAAAACATATTGTCTGTAATTGTGTGATCTTTTAGCTGTATCAATAAATTTTTTTTGCTCATCTACTGTAAAAAATTTAATATCTTTTCTAACTTTAAGCGGTTTATTACACCGTACACCGTCTAAAGGATGTTTTTCAATAACATCATTCATTAATGCAGATTTGAACATGGTACCCATAGTTATATAAGTTTGCGCTATTGTAGAGGCAGCGTATTTTGGTTCCATCTTATTTAAGATTTTTTTACAGTGCATTGGTTTAACTTCTTTTATCTTTTTTTTACCAATTACTGATTTTACATTTATTCGATAACGCTCTTTATAATTTCTTATAGTATTTGGTGACAAACCAACTAACATATTTTTTATCCAATAATTAAACCATTGATTAACAGTAAGATCGTTATCAGTTAAACCTGTTTCTATATTATGTCTGTCTTCGTATTGTGCATCTGCAAGCCAATTCCTTGCCTGTGGCAGACTATCAAAATATTTCCCTACCCTTTTGCCAGATTTCTTTACAAATCGTACTAAATACCTACCGTCCTTTCTTTGAGTGATTCCCTTTCCTAAATCTTTACCTTTTAAACTTTTTCCCATAACGTACTCCCCTCATAATAATGAAAAGAGCCTGATAAATAGATTATATCATTTTCAAAAAACTCTCTCAACTTCATATTTTAAATCTCCAATTTTTGACTAATAAATTTTTCAAATTCACATCTTTTAACAAGTTTTTTATTTCCGACAAATAAAACAAAAGGGCAGTTTGGTTTCTTCAATAATTTTTCTATTTTGTTGATACCGATATTGCTATATACAGCAGCTTCACGTATGGTTAATAAAAGTTTATTTTCGATTGGTATAAATATATCGTTTTTCATATGCACCCACTATTTCTTTTATAAAATAAAAGGACTCAATACAAGTGAAATTAACAATGTTATTTGAGTCCTTTTCACATTCTGTCTTACCTATTTAACACCGGTACTTCCAAAACCACCACGGTTTTTATCTTTTAGACGTTCAACTTCTTCAAATTCAATTTCATCTTGTTTTTTCACGATTCTAAATTGACAAATTCTGTCATTTTTATGAAGAATAGTGTCTCTAAGTGCATATGCTGGAAAATACCATTGATCATTTTCACCGCAATAACTATTGTCGATTACGCCAAAATGATTCGTTTGAATTACACCAAATTTCATAAAAGTGCTGCTTCTCGGTACAACATGAGCTTCATATCCGTCAGGCAGAATCATGCCAACCCCCAGCGGTATCAATTTAAATTCACCGGCTTTTAATTCGGTATCTTCAGCCACACGAAGATCGATCCAGTCGCCCTGTTCTATCTTTTTTATCCTTTCGATATCATCACGAAAATATTTAATTTTTATTTTCTTCATTTAAACACACCTTTTTTTAATATCTTCTACGATTTCCTTGTATATTTCATATATTTTGTTTGGTATCGGCTTAACTGTCACATCATCCATTCCATCAAATAGCCTTATGTCAACACTATTGTCTGTAGAAAACATATATACAGTTTTCTCTCCGGCGGTGCTCTCCATATCATCAAGATTGTCAAGCTGAATACCATTGCAAAACACTTTAAAATCGTTACTTAGCCCCATCCTTTGATTTCTTAATCTCTTTTCTCAAATGTATAGGTAAAATCACATCAAGCTCGTGTTGTGTAAAATACTGTTCCTCTTGATTTTTTAACGCCTTTTGAGCTTCAGAATAGCTTTTGTCGTCTGTCTGAGGTGCAGTCTCATAAATCTTAGCTGTCTTCTTGATTAGTTCGTCTCGTTTCTTAACAATCTCCTGCTCATCCAAAGAATCAAAATCTGTTAGCAAGGAAATGTATTCTTCTCTTAAAACCCGCAGCTTTGTTGCTGTTGTTCGATGTTCCTTTTGCTCAGCGGCAAAATCTTTATCTTTTAAGTAGCCGCTTACAACAAGAAGAAATGTTGAGACAATCGCACCTATCCACGCAAGATATGCCTGATCCGTCACGATAACCGCTAAGCATCCCCCTGCTGAAATAGCAGAAAGTATAATCTGGACCCATTTAAACTTAATCGCAGTATTCTTCAAATGATCAGCTGTTTTCCATTGGCAAGTGTAAGTGTAGACTAACTTTCCATATTGCTCTTGTATTTGAGAATAAATTTTCTCTTTATGATTCTGGGAATCCTGTACCATAAATACTCCTCCAGTCTTGATGCCAACTGTAACTGTAATCTTTGGAATGCTTGTAGCCATCCTCCTTATCAACGAATTTGTCGTTGTAACGAAAATCTTCCTCACCTCTGTTATAAGGTGGATCAATGTATATGACATCAACGAACCCTTCATTACCACACATCATATTCAATGTGGTCAGCGCATGAAAGTTGTCCCCTTCAATAAAGATGTGGGTATCGGATTGTATATCACTTATCATGCATTTATCATCAACCCTCTTTAATACAGGAATATTGGTTTTACACTTTCTTATGACACTCTCTTGCTCGATACCCTTGTCCCAATGCAATCCGTACTTGTTATTCTTGAGTTGCTTTTCAAGTTCATGTATATGAACAATAAGCGCGTCCTTAGAATAGTTTTCATAGTCTCTTGCCATTCCAGCATTCCTCCATAATGTTGATTTTAACCCATGCTTTTAGACACACATCAATAAACATTCTACAATCATCTGAATTAAATCTTGAATTTTCAT
>Ga0256407_10005585_pt1 | contig 20012 bp, 21 predicted proteins | sample RumenRJG_04DNA_FD_193489 | JGI IMG/M metagenome (GOLD analysis project Ga0256407, IMG submission 193489) | Bovine rumen microbial communities from Lethbridge, Alberta, Canada - RJG_04 | ecosystem: Host-associated > Mammals > Digestive system > Stomach > Rumen | place: Canada: Alberta... | reverse complement strand
CAATACAAAAATATTTATGAACTCGTAAGTCAACGAGGGATAGCTTGTTAATCCTTATGACAACAGTCATAACAGCACAAGAATAATTTTACAAAAAAAGGTAAAAACATTTTGTAAAAGACTATAAACATACAACCGAGGATTTCGCGGGGAATATCATATATTCCTACAAGAGCCGGAACCAATATATTCATGAGGGAAATCAACACTGAAACACTGATTGGGGATATGATGATTGGAGATGTTGACGTTGCATATTCCACATATCTTGGTTACGATGAAATTGCCCACCATTCAGGAGTCAGAGATGAAGATGTATGGTTTGCCCTCAAGGGAATGGACAAGCAGATAAAACGTCTTCTTGGTGGAAACAAATACTCTCCAAGACAATACCAATTCGTGATACAATCAGACCACGGCCAGACCAATGGAGCAACATTCAAACAGAGATATGGTGAATCATTTGAAGATTTTGTCAAATCATTACTGCCCCTTGACGTTAACATGTATGCTAACATGTCTTCAAACGAAGATCATTTTGCAGAAGTTTATGTTCCGTTTTCTGATAAGTTCAAATTCCTTAAAAATCGAAACAAGGAAGATGATGAAAAAGAATTGAAGGAATCTGAAGTTATTGTTCTTGCATCCGGAAATCTTGCAATGATTTATCTGACCCAATGGCACCATAGACTGACATATGAGGAAATCAACGAGATGTTTCCGCAGCTGATTTCTGAAATTGTCAACAATGAATACATAGGCTTTATTTTGGTTAGATCTTCTCAAAAAGGGGACATGGCAATTGGCAAAAACGGAATATACTATTTGGATAGCGGCGAAATAGAAGGACAAAATCCTCTTGAGGGTTTTGGGGACAACATTGCCAAACACTTAAAGAGAAACAGTACATTTAAATACACACCAGATATTTTGGTCAACAGCTTCTATGATGCTGAAAATGATGAGGTTTGTGCATTTGAAGAGTTAATCGGAAGCCATGGTGGGGTTGGAGGAAGTCAATCAGAACCATTTATATTATATCCTTCAGATTGGATTGTTCCGGATGAGGAAATTGTAGGTGCTGAAAACATCTATAAGTTATTGAAAACAAATTTAGAAAATATTAAAGAAAGCTCTAAAATTGATAAGTGATTCAAACATTAAAACAGTAGAATTGAAAAATGCAAATAATATTCACATTGTGAAAACTGTTTGGCATACATGAAAACAAAAATCACAAAAATAGCAGATAATTTTGCTATTATGCAAATATTAATTTGGTCAAAAGGAATCAAGAATTGCATAATCCGGTTTCACAATTAGTGGTGTGTGATGTTGTAAAAGAGGTTAAAAAACTAATTAAATTGATTTACAAAAAAGTCATTCTAATAATTGTTTTTTAAACCCTTCTTTTGCTTTTATTATTGTTTTTTCATCATATAATTCTTTATTATTGTCTAAAGTAAATTCAACTAAATCATAAATGACTTTATTCAATGATTTACCTTTATCAGTTAGAAAATATTCATCATCACTCTTTTTAATCAATCCCTGTTCTTCCATGAATTTTAAACTTCTGGACAATGCCTTGTTTGACATTTCAGGTCTCTCTTTTTGAAATTCGCTAAATCGGGTTTTTCCAAAGAACATATCGCAAATAATTTGCAAAACCCATTTTCTATTGATTATATCAAGGGACAATTCAACTGGACAGTGAGTAAGTTCAAAATCAAAATATGTCATATGGTTTAAAAATTTCTATTTTGTCTTATTTTAATGTTTAGGTGTCATAGCCGTCACTTTAACTTTTTATAGTTATCAATTGAGATAATTAAATATGACATTAAAAGATAATCTTCCAAAAATTGCCCTTGGTGCTTGGGCGTGGGGTAACGATGGAACTTTTGGAAATGAACATAAAATTGAAGACTTAAAGCCAATCTATGATAAATCAATGGAATTGGGGTTAAACCTTTGGGATACTGCATATGTCTATGGTATGGGTAAATCTGAAGAGGTTTTAGGAGAATTCTTAAGGACTTCCAATCGTGAAGATTTTGTAATTTCAACCAAATTCACACCGCAGCTTGCTGAAATGTTTGAGGCAAATGAGGTAACATCAATGTATGAAAACAGTGCAAAAATATTGGGTGTTGAAGATATTGACATTTTCTGGATTCACAATCCTGTCGGAGCTCCTGACTGGACTAAAAAATTGGTTGAAACCGCAAAGAATCATGATATTAAAATGATTGGTGTTTCAAACCATAATCTCGCAGAAATCAAAGAGGCAAATGAGATTTTAAAAGAGGCAGGCTTAAAGCTTGGGGCTGTTCAAAACCATTACAGTCTGCTCAACCGTTCATCTGAAGATTCAGGAATTTTGGAGTACTGTAAAGAGAATGACATAATCTTTTTCTCATACATGGTTTTAGAGCAAGGTGCATTATCTGGTAAATATGACACCACACATCCTTTCCCTGAAGGATCAGACAGATCAAATGCATATGGTGAAAGTTTAGCCGAAATTGAGGAACTGAATAAAGCAATTGCAGATATTGCAGAAAATCATGATGCAAAAGTTGCACAATTGCCGATTGCATGGGCAATATCTAAAGGAACGCTTCCAATTATTGGAGCAACAAAGGTTCATCATGTTGAAGATGCGGCTGATGCAATAAATATTGAATTAAGTGATGATGAAATTAAAACAATGGAAGAACTGGCTGATAAGGCCAATGTTAATACAATAAGAATTTGGGAAAAGGAAATGAAATAATTTCTTTTCCTTACTTTTTTTGATGTGCTACAGATTGTGGCATTTTTGCCACTATAATATATTTAAATATTAATGAACAAATAATTTTTCATGGCTCTTGAAGAAAAATTGTATGGAAATCAATTTGAAAGAAACATTGTGGGTAATGCAATTAAATCCATAAGCAACAAATGGACATTTTACATTTTAAAAGATTTGTTTTTAGGAAAAAAGCGTTTTTCACAATTTCAGGATAATCGTCCAAATTTGGATAATAAATCTCTTGCAAGATGCCTTAAATCAATGGAAAAAAACAATCTAATTGAAAAAAGATTAATAATCATGAAACTGAATATTTAACTTCAAAAGGAATGAAACTAAATAAAGTATTATATGAATTGATTATTTTTGCTTTGGATACTCATGAAGGGGATTTTTACACAAATGAAGAGATTATTTTCATTAAAGAAACTTATATTAGTATTCTTAAGTTATAATTTTGAGGCGATACAATGTCTTTTATTAAAAAATTTGGTTTAATAATTATATTGGGTTTAGTTTCCTGCACTGCAGTTAGTGGGGATGACAGTACTGATGATTCGGTTAAAGTGAAAATCAATGATAATGTTTTTGATGTTAAATTGGAAAACAATTCCGCCACACAGGAATTTATTAAAGAATTGAAAAAAGGAAACGTCACGGTTAATGCATCTGAATATGGTGGTTTTGAAAAAGTAGGAAATTTGGGCTTTTCACTTCCAACAAGTGATGAAAATATTGGCACTGCTCCCGGGGATATTGTATTATATCAGGGAGATAAGATCTCCTTGTTTTATGGTTCCCATTCATGGAGCTATACAAAATTAGGCAAAATAGATAATGTTGACTCCAATAAGCTAAAAGAAGTTCTGGGAACTGGTGATGTTACATTGGAGTTTAATTTAAAGTAATTTAATTAATAAGGTGATATTATGGAAAATATTGAGATAACAAAAGAATGGGATAAGGTTTTTCCCAAAAGCGAAAATGTAAATCATGAAAAGGTAACATTCAAAAATAGGTATGGAATAACTTTGGTTGCAGATTTATACAAACCAAAAGATTCTAAGGACAAATTACCTGCTATTGCATGTGCAGGACCATTCGGTGCTGTAAAAGAACAGGTTTCAGGTCTTTATGCACAAACATTGGCTGAAATGGGATTTTTGACAATAGCTTTTGATCCGTCATTTACCGGTGAAAGTTCAGGTGAGCCTCGTGATATGGCATCTCCGGACATCAATACAGAAGATTTTCAGGCTGCAGTTGACTATCTTGTCACATCAGATGATGTTGACAGTGACAGGGTCGGAATTTGTGGAATCTGTGGATGGGGAGGAATGGCACTAAATGCTGCATCTCTTGATACCCGTATAAAAGCAACAGTTACCTCAACAATGTATAATATGACCCGTATTACTGCAAAGGGATATTATGATGCTGATGATAATGCTGATGCAAGATATGAAATGAAAGTCGCATTAAACAATCAAAGAACGGAAGACTTTAAGAACGGTGAATATGCAAAAGCCGGAGGTGTTATTAAAGAGGTGACAGATGACTTGCCCCAATTTGTAAAGGATTATCATGACTTTTACATTGAACCTTTAGGATATCATCCAAGGTCTCCTGGTTCAAATGATGGATGGAATGTAATAGGATGTATGTCATTCATATCTCAGCCTATTATAGCATATTCTGATGAAATCAGAACGCCAATTTTAATGATTCATGGGGAAAATGCACATTCCAAATATTTCTCAGAAGATGAGTTTGCTAAATTGACTGGAGACAATAAGGAGTTAATGATTATTCCTGATGCAGTTCACACTGATTTGTATTATAAAACTGATGTAATCCCATTTGAAAAGATTGCAGAATTTTTCAATAAAAACTTGTAAGTTACTTTAAATAGTAACTATTTTTTTTTAAAACAATTTTCACCAGGTATTTGACAATTTCGTTATTATTATGTCAATAGTAATGTGGGATAGTTAAAAGGAACTGGATGTAGCATAATCTGGATTAATCATTACTGATTGGTGAGGTAAATGTGTGTGATGTTGTAAAAAGAAGTTAGGGAACTTAGCTACATTGATGCACAACAATATTTGATTTAGAAAATAGGAATGTCCTAGACTTTAAATATTAATTTTGTCATTGGCTTTTTAAGGTATTGTAATAATATCCTTTTAAAGATAAAAGCTCATCATGAGTACCTTCTTCGATTAATCTACCTCTTCCAAGTACAATAATTTTATCAGCATTTCTAACGGTTGATAATCTATGTGCTACAACAAAACTGGTTTTGTTTTCCATTAAGTTATCTAAAGCTTCTTGAATCAGCATTTCTGTTCTTGTATCCACATTGGATGTTGCTTCGTCTAAAATTAATATTTCCTTGTTGGAAATAATTGCTCTTGCTATTGTCAGGAGTTGTTTTTGACCTTGCGATATGTTATCTCCATCTTCAGTTAGGATAGTGTCATAACCTTCAGGAAGTTGTCTTATGAAGTTATCTGCATTTGCTTTCTTTGCAGCGTCAATTATTTCATCGTCTGTTGCATCCAGATTACCGTATTTGATGTTTTCTTTGATAGTATCTGAAAACAGCCATGTCTCTTGCAAAACCATCCCCATAAATGATCTTAGTGAATGTTTGTCATATTCATTGATGTTGACTCCATCAATTTTTATCACACCTGAATCAATATCGTATAATCTTGTAAGTAATTTGATAAGGGTTGTTTTGCCGCTCCGGTTTCACCGATAATGGCTATTTTTTCGCCTTTTTTAACGGTTAAAGAAAAATTGTCGATGATTTTTTCATCTTCCACATAACCAAAACTGATGTTATCGAATGTTATTTCATTTTCAAATGTTTCAAGTTTCTTTGTTGATGGATTTTCTTCTTCTTCCATTTCTATAAACTCGAATATCCTTTCAGCAGATGCTATTCCTGCCTGAAGGTGAGGAAGCATTTCTGTTAGGTTTTCAAGAGGGTTTGTAAAGTTTTTTAAATATTCAAAAAATGATAAAACCCTTCCGATTGACATTGTGCCCTGAAGAACAGAAATCGAACCCAATACTGCTATTGCAACATATCCTAAATTGAAATTCAGTGTTGTCATTGGTGTGTTGAGACTTGAAAAGAATCTGGATTTCCATTCAAAATTATACCATTCATTAACATTATCATTAAATTCGTCAATGGCCTGATTTTCATAATTAAGCGTCCTCACTAATTCTTGGCTGGAGATTATTTCTTCAATTTGTCCTGCTGTATTTCCTTGGATAAACATCTGTTTTTTGAAATATTTTTGAGAGAATCGGATTACTACTCCAATAAGTACTGATGATAGTAAAATTATGCAAATGATGGCAAATGTTAACCAGGGATTAATTAAAAGCATCATACAAAATGTACCTATGATTGTAAGGAGGGTAGTTATTATTTCTAAAAATGATGAAGAAAGGGCTATTTGCAAATTATCAAGGTCATTTGTGAGTCTTGCTATCACATCTCCTCTTTGATTTTCATCAATCGACTCCATTGGCATATGTATTGCTTTATGCATCATTCTTTTTTTTAAGGAATAAATTATATTTGAAGTTGTTTTAATCATGAAATATGATTGGATGTATGAAATTACATTGCTAATGATGTATAATGTTCCAACAATTAATAGTATGTAACATAATCGATCAAAATCAAATGTTCAGGTATGGTTAATAATGTTATTTGCTCCTTCAATGAGAATATTGATTGCATCCCCTAATAAAAGTGGGCTGATAATATTAAATAGTATTGATATTATTGCTAAAATGCCTATAAAAATGAATCGAAGTTTATATTCATTCATTAAGTGAAAAATATTTTTCATTATTCTTTTTAGTCCCATTTTTTCTCCATTCGAATTCATTATATCCCGTCCCTTAATGTATTGACTTGGCTGTTTACAATTTCACGATAAATATCACAACTTTCAATTAATTTATCATGAGTTCCACTATCAATAATTTTTCCATCATCTAAAACAATTATTGTATCTGCATCTTTTATTGTTGAGATTCTTTGGGATACAATTAAAATTGATGCGCCATTTAAGTCTTTTAAGTTATTTTTTATGATTTTTTCAGTGTTCATGTCAAGTGCTGAAAAGCAGTCATCGAATAAATAAAAATCACATTCTTTTAAAATTGACCTTGCTATTGATAAACGTTGTTTTTGTCCGCCTGAAAAATTTAATCCTCCCTGCACCACTTCATCATCCAAACTATTAATGAAATTAACATTGGCCCTTTTTAATGCACCGTTAATTTTTTCATCAGTTGCATTTTCATCAATGATTTTCATATTTGATTTCACAGTTCCCTGGAATAATTGGGTTTTTTGCGGGGTCAAACTTATGATTTCCCGTAGTGTAGACAACTTATAATTTTTAATATTTTTTTCCGTTTAATAATATTTCTCCGGAAGTAACATCCTGAAGGCGAGGTATCATATTTAGTATTGTTGATTTACCGCACCCTATTCCTCCAATAATTGCTACAGTTTTACCAGGTTCCAATTTGAAATTGATGTCTGTTAAAGTATTTTCTTCACTATTTGGATACTTAAAATCCACATTTCTAAATTCAATTATTGGTTTGGGTGTGTCGATTTTATCAATTTCACCATCTGTGATACTTACTTCAGTGTTAAATATTTCATTCACACGATTTATAGAAACAATTATATTTGGCATAATGGTAAAAAATCCAGCAACCAGTAAAAAGGATGTTACAATTTGTGTTGCATACTGAATAAATGCAAGTAAATCCCCAATTAATAAATTTCCACTTTCAATATTGAAAGACCCAAAGTAGATTATGCCGACGGTCATAAAGGATAAATACAGTGCCAACATAGGTGTTAAAAGAAGAATAATTCTATAAGCTTTAATGAAGGTTTCATTGAACTCGCTATTTACTTTATCAAATTTTTTTTCTTCATAATCCTGCATTACAAAAGTTTTAATGACAGGCATTCCTATTAGGACTTCGGTGGCATTTCTATTGATTCTGTCCATAATTTTTTGCAATTTTCCAAGATAAGGAAGTATCTTTCTAAAAATAGGAATTAAAAAAATTATAATTAATGTAACTATTAATAGGATGATCCAATATAAGTTTGTTCCAAGCCCATAAGACTTAATAATACCTCCAAATCCAATAATTGGTGCTAATATGAGTACTGTAAAAAGCGCTTCTACAAACATTTGGATTTGTGTAACGTCGATTAGGGTTCTGGTAATAAGTGAAGATTTTGAAATGTTATTTAGTTCATGATTGGAAAATTTTAAGGCTTTGGTAAAAATCATTTTTCTTAAATTTTTTGCATATTCTGAAGAAAATCTGCTTGAGAAAAAGGAGACAACTACTGCGGTAATTGTTGCAAGGACGGTCATTGTTATCATTTTTGTACCGGTGTCATAGACATAATTCATGTCTGAATTGGCAACACCTATATTTACAATATTGGCAGTATATTCGGGCAATGTTAATGTGAAATATGCCTGGACAACTAATAACAGTAGAATAAATATAATCGTTTTGTATTTTTTTATTATCAGTGAAATCAATACATTCATAAAAAAATTTATTGTTTTATGTTATATTTAAATTGTTTTTTTTATTTGGCGTGTTTGTCAAAATTGATTTTTGATCTTTTGTCGAAAAATTTTTTAGCCCAATTTTTATTATTTTTTCCATATTATTTCAAATTTTTATTTATTTAATTAATTAAATTTAATTATTTTTTAAATCATTATTTAATTATATGTTATTTTTATTTTTTGTTTTAATTAATTTTAATATAATTAAGTTTATATGCTTGATTGTACATATTTTATATTATGTATAAGTTATTTTGATGTTGTTTATGGTAAAAAGAAAGTTTGATAGAATCAGGCAAAATTAGGTATTAAGACACTTGATTGGATGTTCCGAAGAGTCATAATTCTAAATAGAAAAAGAAGTAGTCATCTGAATGATAAAAACAGAAGAAATAATAAACTTAGATGCATTAGAATACAATTTAATATGATTATACAACATCAAACAAGAAACAGAAAATATAACTTGGGATTTAAAAGATTTTCGCGAAATCACATCCATTAAAAACCAATTAAAACTCGATGTAACAATATTTTAAAAAAATCAAAAAGTCAGCCAAAATTTAATTTTGGTGGACACTAAGAATATAAAAAATTTATTCAATTTCCTTGAAAAAAGACATAAAGCAAAATTAAACAATATAAATTACCAAATGGATAATTACATTAGTAATACAATCTTATAACCCATAAAAAGAAATTTAGGACAGTTGGATGTGTATTCAATCAGATTATGCTTCAAAAATGGATGGATTGGAAAAAGAGATCAAGAGATAACATTTTGACAGTTCATTGAAAAATATTTGATAAATTTATTTATATGGTGAATTTCATACAGTTTATTATATCTACTGTTTGGGGATTATTCATGGAATTTTATGAGATTAAATTCAGTTTTAACTATGAACTGTTAGATGAAAATCGTTTAGATACAATTTTTGATAATATTGGAAACTTGTTGGATGTGCGTTTTGATGAAAATTTAAATCATTATCATCAAAAAAATGAAGGAGAAATTTATGAACTAAAAGAAGTTAATGATGATTCTATTGAAAAGGAAATGGGTGCTTTTTTTAAATTTTCATTTAATGACATGATTGATGTTCCCTTGTATAAATTTTTAGTTCTAAAAAGTTCTAGTGAATTAACCGTTTTAGCTAATATTCACTCTTCAATCTTTGATTACTCCTCAGTAAAAATTATTAAAGACTTATTCGACAATTCTGAAGAAATTAATGTTCCTAAAACAATTAATTCTTACTTTGAAGAGTATAATGAATATTTAAATTCGTCTGAATTTGAAAATGACTGCAAATATTGGGAATATAAACTTCAGGATGCTGAAGATTATATAAAATATTTCGATATACAATCAAATAATTACCGAAACATTTGTTTTTCGCTTGATAATGATTCACTTTCCACTTTCCTAAAAAATCATAAAATTTCCAAATATAATTTTTTCATCGCTATTTTTTCATTATATCTCACCCGTTTTAATTCTACCGAAGGATGTCTATTGAAATCATCAATCAATAGAAATAATGTTGTTGGGTCACACACAAAAGACACTCTATTAATGATAGATTATTATAAAAATGATACCTTCAAACAATACTTAGACATTATAAATAATTTGTATGAAGAGGCCATAACTCATACTAAGGTGCATATTGAAAATTATATGGACAGGTCATTTTATTATTCAATTCATGATTTTACAAATTTAAATGATATTGCAGTTAAAAACGGAGATGGATCTGCACTTACATTCAATATATACCAAAATTCAATTGATATTATCTATAATTATGAAGTGTTTTCAGAGATATACATCAAATATCTCATAGAAAATATAAAGCATCTTGTGGATAATGTTTTAGATGGTATTAATCAGCGTTGTGGAGATTTAGAGTTTTTATCAATTGGGGACAAGTATGATTTTAATGGATTGTTTGAGTTGAGTGAATCTCAAAAGACCATTTATGCAGATGCACAAAATAGGGTGAGTACTGCATATAACAATCCTATTAAAATTAATTTAGGCAATTCATATTCTGTAAATGAAGTTAAAAAAGCCATAAGTAAATTGTTTAAATTACATCCAAATCTAACTTCCCGTATTCTGGATGATGTGGAATTAATAGGATTTGATGCAAAACCGTCAATTGAAGTCGGATCTATTGGGGATATAGGTTCTTTCGTTAGACCTTTTGATTTAAATCATTACCTGTCTCGTTTTTTAATTGTTGAAGATGATAATAAATCAGAATTATATTTATGTATGGATTTTCATACTTTAATTTTTGATCCGAGTTCATTTAATATAGTCATTAATACTTTGTTGAGTATTTTGAATGGTGAGTATGTTGAATTTGTTGATGATGGTGTTTTAAGACAAATTTCATTTGAAGAAGTCGTTAATGATTCTGCATATCGTGAGCATGCTCAAGAATTCTACAATGATTTTTTAGTGGATAAGGATGAGGCTAACGATTTGGTGTTTTCTGTTGATGAAGACAGTTCCAAGATTTATTTTGAAAGATTTGATTTTGACAATGAATATTTAACCTCATTTTTAAGTAATCATGATATCACCCGTAATCAGTTTTTCACTAGTGTATTTGCATATACATTATCCAGATTCACAGGAAATTCCAAAGTTCTTTTTAATTTAGTTACTGATGGTAGGGCGCATTTAGGTTTGTCTGATTCAGTGGGAATGTTTTCCCAAACATCTCCAGTAATTATGGATTGTGAAAATCAAAGTATAGATTCATTCATGGATTACTCAAGGGAATTAATAGATTCTCTTGAAATATTTGACTTATATTCATTTAGGGAATTAGCATTTGATTATAATTGGGACAACACGATTTCATTTGTAATGTTACAGGATATGTTTTCTTCTGCAAGTGGCATTGAATTTGAAATGCTGGAAAAGGATTTGATAAGTAATTTTTCAATGGCACTTTATTATTTAAAAGAAAATACTTTAGGATTGAATGTGGTATACTCTGATGAATATTCAGATAATTTTGTAAAACATTTTGTTGTTTCATTTAAATTAATTTTAAATGGTTTAATTAGAGAAAAAATGTTGTCAGATATTCAATATACTCTTGAATCGGATATTGAGCTTTTAGATAGTTATAATAAAACTGAATATAAATTATTATTTGATGATCTTATAGAAGCATTTAACTTTAATTTATTTAAGGATTCAAAAAAACCTCTGGTATCATTTAAAGATCGGGTTTATAATTATGGTCAGGGAGCATTTATAGCTGATAAATTGGCCAAAGCTTTATATGATGCAGGTGTCGAATCACGTGATAATGTTGCTTTTTTAGTTGAACGGTCTGAATTGTATATGTTCTGTATTTTAGGTATTTTATCAACCGGAGCTACATACGTTCCTTTAGATGATGAACATCCGGATGAAAGAATTAAATTTATATTAGATGATACTGAATCTGATGTCGTTGTTGTTAGCGATGAAACATATGGCCGTGCCAGTTCAATAAAGGATGATGTAATTCTTATAAATATTTCAGATATTGTTAATGGTGAAATCGAAGAGTTATCTAATTTGCCTACCGTTAAGGAAAATATTGCTTGCATTCTTTATACTAGTGGATCTACTGGCCTTCCTAAAGGGGTAAAAATTAAGCGTGAAGCTATTTTAAATAGTGCGGAATCATATATTAAAAAGTATAATATGACTAATGAAGATGTCTATGGTTTATTTGCTACAATTGGTTTTAACACTGCTTCACTTGCAATATGTCAAAGTTTTTATTCAGGAGCTTGCTTATCAATAGTTCCAGGTAACATTAAACTGGATATGGAAAAACTAAATGATTATTTCATAGAGCAAGGAGTTACACATACATTAATTACAACACAAGTAGCAAAACTTTACATGGAAACTATTAAAGAGTCTCCTTTGAAAGTTCTTCTCATTGGTGGTGAAAAATTAGGTGAATTCAATAATCCTAATGACTATCATTTTGTAAATGGATTTGGACTTACAGAAGTATTTTCATTTGTTTCTTCAATATGGTATGATGAAAAAATTGATTCGTCTTCAATTGGTATGTGGAATTTCAATACTAAGATTTATATTGTTGATGATGAGTTAAGGCGTGTGCCTGTTGGAGCTGTTGGGGAGTTATGCTTTTCAGGTTATCAGGTTTCAGACGGATATATTAATCGTGAAGAAGAAAACATCAAAGCATTCGTAAAAAATCCATTTGACGATAGCCCAAAGTATGAGGTTTTATTACGCACTGGTGATATGGTTAGAATTTTGCATGATGGAACATTGGGTTTTATTGGACGTCGTGACAGTCAGGTTAAAATCAGAGGAAACCGTCTTGAATTGTCAGAAGTTGAAGCAGTCATACGTGAAATTGATTTCATTGAAGATCTAACTGTTCAAATTATTGAAAACGGTTCAAACAATGAATTGGTTGCATATGTGGTTGTTTCTGAGGACTTGGATGTAGAAGACCTTGAGACTGCTGTTTGTGATTATGTTGATGAGCGTAAACCTGAATATATGGTTCCTTCATTTGTCATTGAATTGGATAGTATTCCTTTGAATGTTAATGGTAAGGTTGATAAACGTGCATTGCCGGAAGTTGAAATAGAAAGTTTGCATGCAGAATATGTTGCTCCTACAACTGAATCTGAAAAGTTAATTGTAAGTGCATTTGAAGAAGTCTTTAATCAGGATAATATTGGTGTTTATGATGATTTTACCCATCTTGGTGGTGATTCATTAACTGCAATTAAAGTTCTATCATATCTTAGTGACTATAATGTTTCTGCGGTTGACATCTTGAGTTTGCGCACTCCATTTGCAATTGCAGAAAACATAAAAAAGGTTTCGCTGGATTTCGATATGTTCACTTTGGAAAGTGGTTGTCCTTTAAATGAGCCTCAATTGAATGTTTATTTGGATATAGTTGCTAATAATAAGTTTGATATCTATCTTATTCCAAGTATTATGAATATTGATAAGGGATATGGAGTTGAAGATATTTTAAATGCATTGGATGTTATGTTGGATGTTCATCCGATTTTAGGCACATGCATAAATGATGATAATGAAATTCCTTATCTGGTAAAGGGATCTAAGCCATCTGTTGAAGTTAAATCTGATGTTGATGATGATTATCTTATGGAGTTTTTAACTAAACCGTTTGATTTGTATGATAGTTTGTCTAGGTTTTTGGTTGTTGGAAATGATGATGGTTATTTATTATATGCTGTTTTCCACCATATAATCTTTGATGCTTTATCTGATGGAGTATTTAAAGAGGATTTACAGACAATCCTTGATGGTGGCAGTGTAGAAGTTGATGATTCATTCCTGAAAGTTTCCGCATTCAGTCAACAAATACAAGAAACAGACGAATATGCTGATGCTAATTTATTCTATGATGCAATGTTGGCTGATGAGGGTGAAGTAAATGAATTATTGGATAGTGTTGATGGTGATGGTCCTGGCCTTGTTCAATTAGATTTAGAATTAGATTTAACCCAATTTAAATCATTCTTAAAAAAATACAAAGTCAGTGAAAATGCATTTTTCACCAGTGCATTTGCTTATGCATTATCCCGTTATGTTGGAAGTGAAAAAGTATTGTTTAATATTACTGAAAATGGACGTGGCAGATTCAACAATTACAATGCTATTGGTATGTATGTAAACACATTGCCGATGTTGGTTGACTGCAAAAACCAAAATGTTTCTGATTTCATGGAATACGTGTCTGGTTTGGTATATGATGTAATGAAATATAATTATTATCCATTCAGATTGCTTGCAAATGAATATGGTGTTGATGCAAGTATTTTATTCCAATTCTTGCCTGAATGGATTGATAATGATGAATCATACCACAGTGAAATGGAATTTATGCAAGAAGATACTGAATCTGAAAGTGTAGAAAGTCTAATTAATGACTTTACTGTTGAGATTCTTCAAAAAGGTAAAAATTATAGCATAAATGTTCTTTATTCAGAAAAGTATTCTAAAGATATGGTTAAACATTTCGTGGATTCCTATAAATCAATATTAAAACAATTTATTTCATCTGAAACATTATCAGACATTGATTATCTTTCAGAGTCTGATTTGGAACTTTTAAATTCAATTAATCAAACAGAATATTCTTTAAAATATGATGATCTTTTAGATGCATTCAATGATAATCTTTCAAATAATCCGGATAGTGGCCTTGTATCCTATAATGATGCGGTTTATAGTTATTCAGAAGGTGCATTTATTGCCGATAACATTGCTAAATCTTTAAAGAACATGGGTGTTAAAGCAGAAGATAATGTCGCATTCCTTGTTGAACGCTCAGAATTATACCTGTTTAGCGTTTTAAGTATCTTATCTGTTGGTGCTACTTATGTTCCTTTGGATGATGCTCATCCGGATGATCGTTTACAATTTATTTTAGATGATACTAGGTCAAAGGTTGTTATTGTTAGTGATGTGACTTATGGGCGTGCACAATCACTTGCAGAGGATACTATTATTCTTAATATTTCTGATATTCTTAATGGTGAAATCGGAACTTTAAGTGAATTACCTGTAGTTTATGGGGAGGTGGCTTGCATGTTGTATACCAGCGGAACAACTGGTGTTCCTAAAGGTGTTAAAGTTACAAGAAAATCCATTCTTAATGTTTCGACTGTTTATTCCAATAAGTTTGATTTCGGTAGTGATGATGTTTATGGTTTGTTTGCCAATATTGGTTTTGATGCCGCTTCAGAGGCCATTTGTCAAGTATTATATGCAGGAGCATGTTTATCAATTGTTTCAGATGACATTAAGCTAAATGTGCATCAATTAAATAATTATTTCACCAATCAAGGTGTTAATCATTGTATGATTACTACTCAGGTTGGTAAGCTCTTCATGGAGAATATTGAGGATACTTCTTTAGAGGTTTTAATGGTTGGTGGTGAGAAATTAGGTGACTTTGACAGCCCTGAAGGTTATCTTTTAATAGATGGATTTGGACCAACAGAAACTTTTGCATTCATATCATCAATCAATAACTCAGATAAGATTGATTCATCCTCCATTGGAGATATTAATTATAACACTAAATTTTATGTCTTGGATGAAGAGTTAAGGCGTGTACCTGTTGGTGCTGTTGGAGAATTATACATTTCAGGTTATCAGGTGGCTGATGGTTACTTGAACCGTGATGAGGAAAATGCTAAATCATTTATTGATAATCCATTTGACAGTGATGAAGATTACGGCACTTTGTATCGTACGGGTGATATGGTAAGATTGTTGCCGGATAAAACACTGGCTATCGTCGGTCGTCGTGACGGCCAAGTCAAAATTAGAGGAAACCGTGTAGAAATATCTGAAATCGAATCAGTCTTGCGTGAAATGGACATAATTGATGATGTTGCCGTACAAACTATTAAAAATGGGGATAATAATGAATTAGTAGCTTATATTGTGTCTGGTGAATTTGATGATGATGATGTTGTTCGATATGCTGTTCAAGAATATGTGGGTAGTAATAAACCGGACTATATGATTCCTTCATATGTCATTTGTCTGGATGAGATTCCCTTGAATGTAAACGGTAAGGTGGACAAACGTGCATTGCCTGAAATTGATGTTGAAGGTTTGCAAGTTGAGTATGTTGCACCATCCACTGAAACAGAAAAACACATTGTTGAAGCATTTGAAAATGTCTTTAACCAGGATAATATTAGTATCTATGATAACTTTGCTCGTCTTGGTGGTGATTCATTAACTGCGATTAAAATAACATCAATCTTGTCAAAATATGAAATTAGCGTTAATGCTCATGATATATTTGAAAATAAAACTCCTTATCAAATTGCAAAATACATTGATGAAAACCAAGAAGAATATGGATTCTATCTAGCTAAAAAGGGTACTTCAAATCAAAATATGTTTATACTGCCTCCACTGGGTGGAATTTCTATTGTATTTTCAAAATTGGTTGACAATCTTGAATTTGAAGGAAATGTCTACCTTATTGATGACTTTAAATTCGATTTAACAGTAGATGAAATCAAAAATACTGACCATAATATGACATTTGAAAAATATTGGGATGCAATCAAAGACATATTCCAAGATGGAGATATTATAGTTGGATATTCATTAGGTTGTCTTTACGCAATGCTAATTGTCGAGAAATTAGAAAAATACAGGAAAATAGAAAAATCTGTCTTAATCGATGGTACATTAGACTTCTACAATAATGAAGTTCTAGAAAAGGAAGAAGTGGCGAATCTTATTGAGGAACAATATGACTTGGGCTTTGATATTGATGAGTTAGGACCTGAAGACCATGATGAGCTAATTGACAAGATTGTTGAAATTTTCAAAGTAAATTCAGTATGGGATTTCCCAGCTGCGAAAATCAATGGAACTCCTGTAATTTATCTTGCTTCTGGTCCTGATCTTGAAAGTAAATTTGATGATGTTGCAAGATATGGAGAATTCATCATAATTGAAGACACTGACCATGCAGCCCTTATTAGTGATGATTTAGAAAAGATAGTCAAATATCTTAAATAAGTTCCTCAACTAATAAATTTGGGTGAGTGAAGTGATAAATTTAGTTGTCAAGTGATGAACTGAGTTGATTATTTACTTATGAAACAAAATTCGCTAAAAAGTAGTGGATGATTCCCTACTTTATTTACAATTATTTGTTCATAATATGTCACAAAAATCAAAAAAGTTGTAGATAATTTCTATAGCATTATGCCAAGGGTAATGGTATATGTAACATTTATAGTAGTTAACGGTGATAATATGAATTGCGGCCAAATGATAGAAGAATTAAAAAAATTCCCAAAGAATAAACCAGTAATGATAATGGGTTGGTATAGTATTGCAGAAACAGATGAACCTGAAGACATTAACAGTGTATGTTACCTCAAAGAAGTAGATATTGATACTCTAGAAGTTACAGGTGAGATAAAAGACTTTGTAGCTATTGTTAGTGATAAATATCATGAAATAGCAAGCGAATTTCCATAATTAAATCATTTACATTAACGGCTGGGGTTGGCTATTCGAAACTGGTATTCTGAAACCCGTGCATATATATCGGGGTTTAAAATCAGATTTCATTTCCAATATTGTGGTCGTTAATGTTAATGTTAATGTCAGCTGATAACTGAGAACTAATTATAAAATAATTTATATTAACTTAGTATTCAGTATTTTATTGTTTAATTTTTATATTTTTCTTCAGATTGATCCTACAATAATCATTGCGATAAATCCTATAATTATACTTATAATACGTTTAGTTGTGCCTTCACCAAGAAATGCATTTACTAAATATGCAACAATTGCACCTACAAATATTGCAGCTATTCCATTCATTATGCTCCTCCTGAAAGGTCTGAGACATAAATTGAACCCTTATATTTAAAATGTTGATTAAAATAGTCATCATCTTTCTTAAATACTAAACCATAGTTTTCAGGATATTCTTTCAGTATATTTTGAACTTCAGAGTGCTTTCCAAGTTCATATAAACAAATTGCTTTTAAAAATTTGATTCTTTGAAGGAAATCAGTTTGTTCTTTATTTCCTCCAGCACCAGCTTTAGCAGCAACAACTTTAGCAACAGTTAATAATCCTCCTTGAGCGCCCTTATTGATTCTTGTTTCAAGAAGTATGTCTTCATATCCTATGATTTTATCACAATATTTTAAAGATTCATCATATTCACCAAGTACCATTAATGCAAGTAATCCGTTAATATTATTAGCAGTAAAGTTATTCCAAGCATCTTCCTGCCATATTTTTGGTTTGTTTTCTTCAAATGTATATGGAAAAAGTTTTAAAACCCATTTTTTATAATATTCACTTGCTTTTTTATATTCCTCCTCTTTGGAAGATAACATATATAACTCACCAGTAAAACAGAAGTGACATTTATTTATATTTTTATGATTAATTATTTTTTCAACATTTTTTATTTTTTTATTAAATTTATTGGCTCTTTTTTCTTCTGGACTTTTTCTGCTGAATAATCCCATAAAATCACCTTTAATCTTTGATGATTGAATTTTTATCAAAGCATATAAGCGGTTCTGTTTGCGTTCAAAAAAAATTTTAAGGCCTTTAATAAGCTATTGACATTAACATCGGCCTTCAGCTATTCAAAAGTTACTTTCCGAAACCCTTTCATACAACGAATTTTTTATCTCTACAACGTATCATTACCTCAACTAACGTTGGAAGACCACCATATTGTCCTTCAGCAATTTTATTTACAATAAATTGTTCTCTTCCTTTTAAAACTGCTTGCTGAAACAATTTTTCATCTTGCAAATTAGGATTTAAAATTGCTGCTGCTCGAACGCGAGGATCATCATCGTTTAAATAAACCTCTTTTAAAATAGTTTCATCTGAAATCATTTCAGCGGCTTCCTTTCTTTCACGCCAATCACTACTTTTTATCATTTTTTCATAGTTCGGTTTTTTTGGTTTTGATTTGAATAAATCTCCAAGACCCATATTATTATCTCCAAATTGTTTTTAAATTTGTCATTTCATCCTTTATAAACATCCATTAAATGTAATTTCATTTTAATTTCTTCTAATGTTGTAGCTTTTCTATAAGTCATATATGATGACTCACATTTTAGACACCAACTATTATATTTAAAAGAATCCAATTTCCTATTAGGGTCACCAATTGTGTACCCACAGTCCATGCATTCTCTAACCATCATAATTACACATCCTATAATTTACTGTATTGAAATTTTATCAAAGCATATACTTCAACACATTTAACATTATCATTTTAAAAAATTAGATATAAATTTATCCTGCCCAACCTCCAATACCATCCCAACAGGCTTCAAGATTTCTACCATTAACTCCACGCATTACGGCCATTCTATGTGCTTGTAACATAAGTTCCATTCCACCAGCGTCAGCCAATTTTTGACCAATATCACGTAAAGGTTGAGATTCAGGAGACCGCATTATAAAACCACGAGGGTTACGGCTATATATCCTCACAATTTCATCCACACTTTCTTTCAATACTTTTTCTTTACTAGGTTTAAAAAAATCAAATAACCCCATAAAATCACATCCTATAGCGATAACCACATGTAGGGCAAGTTCCAGTTACTTCTTTAATTTCTGTACCGCATTTTGGACAACTAACTGCAAATGAAAACCCAGTATCTTGTGCTTTGTCACTTTTTTTATTTTTTCCTAAAAGTTTATCAAATAAACCCATAAAATCACTCTTTATTGCTTTAATTGAAATTTTATCAAAGCATATATATAGCGGTTTGAATTTGGGGCGCGAAAAAATTTTAAAGACCTTAAATAAATATTTATAGTTAATTACCAAACTTTTGGTACATATGTTTCGAACCATTTATCATAAACTTTTGTATCTAAAATCGATTTGGTATAAGTCTTTATGGTTAGATCTTCCAAAAATTCTTTTGATTTTAGATAATAATGTTTTATTTCTCTTTTCATTTGT
>Ga0256407_10005582_pt1 | contig 20017 bp, 13 predicted proteins | sample RumenRJG_04DNA_FD_193489 | JGI IMG/M metagenome (GOLD analysis project Ga0256407, IMG submission 193489) | Bovine rumen microbial communities from Lethbridge, Alberta, Canada - RJG_04 | ecosystem: Host-associated > Mammals > Digestive system > Stomach > Rumen | place: Canada: Alberta... | reverse complement strand
TGTGCACCGAGTGCCCATGAGTCGGCACCGTTACCATTTTCGTCCCACTGGGGAATACCCCAGTCTTCAGCATCGAAACAAACGAAATCGACTGCCACATTCAGCGAGTCATGCTGCTGGATGAGACGAGCCAATTCCAACATCACTGCCACACCGCTGGCACCATCGTTGGCTGCCATCACAGGTTTGTGCCAATTGGCAGAATCGGGGTCATTGTCAGCCCAAGGGCGACTGTCCCAATGGGCACAGATGAGAATGGAAGAAGTCGCTCCTCCAGCCTTCTTTGCCTGAGAGGAAGCTTTGGCAATGATATTGGTGCTCTTGAGGATAGTGCCGTCATAGCCTTTGAGGTCGGCTTTCTGCATTTCCACCTGATAACCATATTGCTGGAACTTCTGCCGAATCCACTCTCCGCACTGTTCGTGGGCCTCGCTGTTCATGACACGAGGACCATAGCTGCATTGGGCAGCACAGAACAGATAGGCTGAATCAACCGAGAATTCTATATTGACAACGGGTTGCTGTTCTACTTGTTTCTTTGTGGTGCCGCACGCACAGAGCAGACACACCAAACTAACGAGACAAATGGTTTTCTTAATCATCACTTTATTATTTTTTCTTAGGCAGGAATTCGGAAATATCCCTTCCGAAATGCTGTAATTCACGTACCACACTGCTGCTGACACTCGCATATTGGGGCTCGGAGAAAAGCAATATGGTTTCAATACCGCTGATTTGGCGATTGATATCGGCCTGTTCGCGCTCGTACTCAAAATCCTTCACACTGCGTACACCTTTTATTATATAGTGGGCACCCTGCTCTTTAGCAAAATCGACTGCCAAACCATAATAGGGCTCCACCTCTATGCAAGCCTCATCGGCATAGAGTTCCTGAATAGCCTGCATACGCTCAACGGCTGGTTGCATATTCGGTTTATGAACTTGGTCGCCCACCACCCCAATAACAAGGCGGTCGAACAATCCTAAGGCTCGCCTCACCACCGAATCGTGACCAACAGTAAACGGGTCGAAACTTCCTACAAATACTCCAATTCTCATCTCCATAGCGGTAGCAAACTTTTCACTTTTCACTTCTCACTTTTCTCTTCTTTCAGTCAAATAAGTTTGGTTCCATAATATTACCAGTATAAGGATTGCGTCCGAAATGACGGTAGGCCAGTTCCGTTGCCATACGACCTCGAGGGGTGCGCTTGATGAAACCCTCCATGATGAGGAATGGCTCATACACTTCCTCTACCGTACCGGCATCCTCGCCAATGGCTGTGGCTATTGTGGTGATGCCCACAGGACCTCCACGGAACTTATCGATAATCGTCAGCAGGATGCGGTTGTCTATCTCGTCGAGTCCATACTGGTCGATATTTAGAGCTGTCAAGGCTATCTTCGTAATCTCAGTGTCAATACGGCCTGTACCCTTCACCTGCGCAAAGTCCCGGACTCTGCGGAGCAGGGCATTGGCTATACGTGGAGTACCACGAGAACGTCGCGATATTTCTGCTGCAGCATCAGCAGTGATGGGCACACGCAGTATGGAGGCAGAGCGAGAGATTATCTTCTGCAACGTCTCGGGTTCGTAATACTGCAAGTGCATATTGATGCCGAAACGGGCTCGCAAGGGAGCTGTGAGCAGACCACTACGTGTGGTGGCTCCCACAAGCGTAAAAGGATTCAAGTCAATCTGTATGCTGCGAGCCGAAGGACCCTTGTCAATCATGATATCAATGCGGTAGTCCTCCATCGCGGAATAGAGATATTCCTCTACCACTGGCGACAGACGGTGTATCTCATCTATAAACAGCACGTCGTTTTTCTCCAACGATGTCAGGATGCCAGCCAAGTCGCCTGGTTTGTCCAACACAGGACCGCTGGTAATCTTGAACCCCACACCCAATTCGTTGGCAATGATATTCGACAGCGTTGTCTTACCAAGACCAGGAGGTCCGTGCAACAGGGTATGGTCAAGTGGTTCACCACGGTATTTGGCCGCCTCTACAAACACTTGCAGATTCTCCACCACCTGCTGCTGTCCACTGAAATCACAGAACGAGAGGGGGCGTAAGGCATTCTCGAATTCCTTTTCGGAAGAGGAGAATTGCTCCTGGCGGATGTCAAAATCTTCGTCCATCATGTACTTTTTGCTTGCAAAGATACGAAATAATTCATAATTTTATTATCTTTGCAGGCAGAAATTCTAAAACTACTAATTATGAAGCGCATCTCACTACTGATTTTTGCGACCCTGATGTCGATAGGCATGCAGGCCAGTACTACCCTGCCCCTGACAGGAAAAGTTGTTTGTCCCACAGATAAACATATCCAATATGTAGGTCGTATTTGTTTCGACAATCCACAGCGACCCCGTTTCACCTTCCCGGGTGTACAGATTAATGCCGGTTTCACAGGTACAAGCCTGAAGATGATAGCCAAACCCAAGAGCGGTTATTTCATGGCACAGATTGACGAGGCTGCCCCCTTCAAGGTGAGTTTTATGGGAGAGCGTGACTCTGTGGTGACCCTGGCAACAGCCCTGCCCAAAGGTGAGCATACCGTTCGACTGATGTATATCATCGAGGGTTATGAACTGAAACCTGAATTCCGTGGTTTCATCCTCGACAACGACGGCATGATGCTGGATGCCCCTGCCTTGCCAGAGCGTAAGATTGAGTTCATCGGCAACTCCATCACTTGCGGATATGGTAACGAGAGTATCAATCGGGGCGACCCCTTTGAATACGAAACAGAAAACCATTATATCGGTTATGCCCAGCAAACTTGTCGCAACCTCGATGCTGTGGCATACGTAACAGCTCGCAGTGGTATTGGTGTCTATCGCAGCTATGGCGGTCCAAAGACAGGTACTCCAGAGAACGTGATGACAACGGAGTATGAGTACACCAATCTCTACGACCGATCTGAGCGTTGGGACTTCTCACGCTTTCAGCCCCAGGTAGTTTGCATCAATCTGGGAACCAACGACCTGTCGACCGACAACTACGATGCAAAACTGCTGAAACAGGCCTACAAAAAGTTCCTCAAGCAGGTGCGTCAACACAATCCTAAGGCCAAGATTGTGTATCTGTGTGGAACAATGCTGAATGGCAAGGAACTGGATATTGCCAAGCAGACTCTCAACGAAGTGGTTGAGGAGGCCAAGAAAGATGGCGACACGGAAGTATATCGGTTCGATTTCACACCACAGAACGGAGACATCGGCTATGGAGCCGACTGGCACCCTTCTGTCTGGCAGCATCAAAAGATGGCAGGTGAGCTGACAGCATACCTGCGCGCACTGATGCACTGGTTCTAATCTTGATTCTTTGCAGCTTCTTTTGCAGCTTTACGGGCAGCCTTTTCGGCTGCCTTTTGCTGTTTCCTGGCAGCTTTCTCAGCAGCCTTCCTTTCTTTTTCAGCAGCCTTCTCAGCAGCCTTCCTTTCCTTCTCGGCTGCCTTCGCTGCAGCTTTCTTCTCCTTCTCGGCATTCTCCTTCTGCTTCTCTAGCTCCTTCTGCTTTTTCTTAGCCTCACGCTCTTTCTCCTTAGCGGCTTTACGCATGGCCTTATGCCGTTCACGGTCTGCCTTGTCAGGATCATTGTCGTTGTCGTTATTGAAGAGGTGGAAGCGAATGCCCGGTTTAATCTTCGTCTTCTGCATCTGGTCAGTGTCCGTGAACGAGAATGCGCAAAGAATATCAGCCAACTTACCCTTCATCTTCAACTTACCCTCAGCCACAGCACCATCACTCACAATATTAGCATAGATATCGGTCACTGATACTTTCTTGTATTGGGCTTCGTAAACGAGAGCGTCAACCTGTCCGATAGGCAGTTTTCCTCCTCTCTGTCGACGCATCACTGCAGTACGTTCCTTCGAGATGTCAATCTTAAAACCAGCCCTGCAACTGATTCTGCCTATATCAGGATAATCCATGGCCTTGCCAAGATGGAAGACGTCCGACTTCACATTACCTGTAAGATATTTATTGAGATTATTGATAAGGAACGAGAAACCGATATCACCACAGGCAGAAAGAATGTTACCACGGAACTCCAGACGCTTATACTTCACGTCGAACGAACCTTTATAACGTATCGTTCCCAAAGCATGCAACTGTTTCATCATGAACTTTCTGACAGCAAACTGGTTGATGATACGCGCCTTGCTATTGCCCTGCACCTCGCAACTCAAGATGTCAAAATGAACGTGAAGCTTGTATTTGTCTTTTAATCCCGCCACGGAGCCAACTGCCTTAGCACGGAATTTGTTGTCGGTGGTCTTAACAGCTACATCCTTAAAGAACAAGGTGCTGTCGTTGCCATAGAACTTAGTGGTGAGCCAGAGTGGCAGTGAGAAGTTCTTGAGTGCTGGGGCAAAGGGGTGCGCTATGTCTTTCAGCAACGTCGTTCCTGTGATATCGCTCGTTGAGAATAGGAAGGGGATGCCCTTCTTCTTGCTGCCCAACTGCACCTCACCCTTGGCAAATTTCAGGGTGGTATTGGCCATGCAGATGGTTGCGTCGTTGATGTGAATCTTCCCTGCAATATGTTTGAAAGCCAGATGCAAGTCAGTGATGTGCAATCCCGAGGCTTTGTCATTAACGTCACACTCTGTCAGACGGCCACAAACACTATCCTTACTGATATGGCTAAAGTGCAGTTTCGCATGAGCCACCACGTTTAAGTGGCCATCGTCAAACCATCCACGCTTGGGTTTCCCCACACGCTTATGGGGCAAGTGATTATCAGTAGTCCAGTGCACACTGTCAATCGCTACCTCACCCTCCTTTCCGTCACCTTTCAAACTCAGTTTGATGACGTCAATCATCATGCGGTTGTCCACTTTCACCGGCTTACGTTTCTTCATGTGTATCCATGAACCTTGAGCCTTCCGCACCTCACCGGTAATCTTGTCGCCCCATCCCTTGTGCAGGTTTATGTGGCCAAGGGAAAAGTGCGACTGGTTATAGATGACATCCACATCCTCGATATTCACTTCATCCAAATCGAACGTCAACTGCTTGCCGCTCTTTTTCTTCTTTGGTTTGGGGGCTTTCTTGTCGCTCTTGAACGCATCAATCACAAACTGGTAATTGGCTGCCGTATCAGGACGTTCCTTGAAGATCTGGGCATGCAGACCCTTGACAGTAACCTCCTCCAACTGAATTTCACTTTTGAGCAGTGCCCACATATCTATCTCTGCACCCAGGAAGTCAAGGTTCAGCATGGGACGATGCTGCAAATCTTCAACTCTCAATTTATAGAGACGTACGTCGTCACTGAAGAAACCAATGCGAATGCTGTCTATTTCAACCTTCGTCTTCAACTTTTCCTGCAACGTCTCGGTGGCATAACTCAGAAACTTATCCTGAAACGATGAAGAATTCAGTAACCACACTCCTCCAAATATCAGGAGTAAAAACACAACTACAACTATTGCCACTATCTTGACAAGTCGGAAGATGATTTTCAATATTGATGCCATATAATTTATGTATAGTAGATTTTCCGTTTGCAAAAATAATGTATTTATTTCAAAATCCATCAATTTCCCTCTCATTTTTCTTTTCTTATTTTTACTGAGCGATTTTTTATTCGGAAAACTTGCACACTGAAAAAAAATGTGTATCTTTGCATTATCTTATAACCAAATTCCATAAAAATGAGAAAACTTATTATCATGACTGCCCTATGCCTGGTGGGTATGGCAGCACAGGCTCAGCAGAATCTGAGTTGGGGACAAGGACCCCAAGTAGCATCTCCTGATGTACATTCAGACAACAGTGTTACCTTCAATTTGATTGCCCCAGAGGCTCAGAAGGTACAGATTACTGGCGATTTCCTTCCTACCAAGAAGGTGGAATTCGGAGGAAACACTTATGACGCACCTGGTGTGGCCGATCTGGTAAAAAACGACAAAGGTGTGTGGAGTTTCACTACCGAACCACTGAAACCCGAACTCTACACCTATAACATGATTGTTGACGGAGTGAAAATCATTGACCCTCTGAACGTTTACAATATCCGAGACATCAACAATCTGTTCAGTGTACTGCTCATTGGCGGTAATGCCCGTGCCGACCTTTATAAAGTCAATAAAGTGGCTCACGGAACTGTCAGCAAAGTGTGGTACGAAAGTCCCACTGCAGGACTGACTCGCCGTCTGACGGTCTATACACCAGCTGGTTACGAGACAAGCGGCAAGTCATATCCTGTGCTTTACCTGCTTCACGGTATTGGTGGCGATGAGAACGCATGGAGTGAACTAGGACGAGCAGCCCAGATTCTCGATAACTTGATAGCTCAAGGTAAAGCTGAACCCATGTTGGTCGTGATGACAAATGGCAATATCTCACAGGAAGCATGTCCTGGTGAGACCAGCGATGGATTCAAAGTGCCCACAATGATGCTCCCCAAGACAATGGAGGGTTCTTTCGAAACCGCCTTCCCCGATGTAGTAAAATTTATCGAGAAGACCTATCGAGTCAAGAAAGACAAGGCTCACCGTGCTATTGCCGGCTTGTCGATGGGTGGTTTCCACAGCCTCTTCATCAGCATCAATAACCCCGATATGTTCGGTTATGTAGGACTCTTCTCTGCAGCTGTCGATCGGCAGCAGTCTGACCCTAACGGATTTCCCAATATCTATGCTGACCGCAACAAGAAAATCGATGGTCTCTTTGCCAAGAAACCCAATCTCTTCTGGATAGGTATCGGAAAAACAGACTTCCTCTATAAAAACAATAACGACCTACGTGCTTACCTCGACTCAAAGGGACATAAGTACACCTACCTTGAAACCGATGGTGGTCACATCTGGCGCAACTGGCGCATCTATCTCTCAGAATTTACACCACTTTTATTTAAATAACACTTATGTAAAAATCCGTATTTTCAGGCTCAACCTACTTAAAAAGATAATATAAAAAAACTCCTTTCATCCTCCACAATGGGGAAGAAAGGAGTTTTTATTAATCTTCTGCGATGGAGAAGTCTAACTGACGCTTCTCCAAATTTGCACGAGCCACCTTGATGCGAATGGGATCGCCCAACTGATATTTATGATGATGGCGACGTCCTACAAGACAATAATTTTTCTCGTCGAAGTCATAGTAGTCATCATCCAAATCACGCATCGGTACCATACCTTCGCAGTGGTTTTCGTCTATCTCACAATAAATGCCGTAAGACTGGATGCCACTGATATGGGCATCGTAGGTTTCACCAACCTTATCGACCATAAACTCTACCATCTTATATTTGATAGAGTCACGCTCTGCCTGCTGGGCCACTACCTCCATATCGGAGCAATGCTCACACAACTCTTCGTATTTCTCCTCATTGGCACTGCGACCCTTGTCCTGGTATTTCGTCAACAGACGGTGCACCATCGTGTCGGGATAGCGACGGATAGGCGATGTGAAATGGGTATAATAGTCGAAAGCCAGTCCATAGTGCCCGATATTATGAGTAGAATACTTTGCTTTCATCATAGCTCGCAGGGCTACGGTCTCTATGAGTTTCTGTTCCTTCTTACCCTGCACGCCATCCATCAGTGCGTTCAGACTCTTGGATATTGCTCCCTTGGTACCGCCTGTCTTAAGCTTGTAGCCAAACTTAACCACAAATTCGCGCAGGGTCTCCAACTTTGTGGGGTCGGGCTGGTCGTGGATACGATAGACGAAGGTTTTGGCTTTCGGCTGTTGCCCATTGGGGCCTGCCTTTTTCTTTTTGCCAATGCTTTCTGCCACAAACCTATTAGCCAGCAACATGAATTCCTCGATGAGCTGGGTGGCATCAGTCGATTTCTTGAAATAGGCGCGAATGGGCTTTCCATCTTCGTCGATATCGAAATGCAATTCCTCACGATCAAACTTTACAGCACCACCCTTGAAGCGTTTCTCACGCAACTTCTTAGCCAATTGGTCTAAGGTTCGCAGTTGCTCTGCATACGGGTCTTCCACTGTCTCTTTCTTATTCCCATCCTTTTTGGAGGGGGTGGGCTTCAGCACTTCCTGCACTTCCTCATAGGCATAGCGCCGATTGCTCTTAATGACAGTATGTGCAATGTGACCGTTCTTGATGTTGGCCTCCTCGTCAAGTGTTACAATGACGGAGTAGGTCAGTTTTTCCTCGTCAGGACGCAGGGAGCAGATGAAATTACAAAGGCGTTCTGGCAACATCGGAATAGTGCGGTCAACAAGATAGACACTCGTGGCTCGTTTTACGGCCTCCTTATCTATAACAGAGCCCTCCTTGACGTAGTGACTGACATCGGCAATATGGATGCCTACTTCCCACAGGCCCTTACCTGCTGCACGCAGCGACAGGGCATCGTCGAAGTCTTTGGCATCCTTGGGGTCGATGGTGCAGGTGAACACGTCACGGAAGTCTTCACGACGGGCAATTTCATCGGGAGTGATACCCGGTTCTATTTTCTCGGCAGCATCCTCTACAGCCTTCGGATATTTATAAGGCAGTCCGTATTGTGCCAAGATAGCGTGCATCTCCACGTTATTATCACCTTCCTTACCCAATACGTCAATCACCTCACCCACAATATTCTTCGATTCCTTCGAAGGCCACTGGGTGATTTTCACAACAGCCTTGTCGCCTGTTTTACCACCCTTCAGTTTCTTTTTAGGAATCAAGATGTCCTGGGCAAAGATAGCACCCTCGGTAATGAGGAAGGCAAAATCGCGCTCCACTTTCGGCTTACCCACTGCTTGATCCATCTTATGCGACAACACTTCGACCACCATAGCCTCCTTGATATGATTCTGACGGCGGGCCATCATCGCCACACGGACACGATCGCCATTCAGGGCAAACATAGAGTTGCGCTCGGAGACAAAGATGGGTTTACCACCATCGTCGGGCTGGAACGAATTTTTACCATTAGCCTTACGGATGAACGTTCCCTCCTGTACCTGTGTCTTCAGATTGAGGCGATACGAGTTGTCACTGGCCTTGGTGAGATAGTCGTCCCACGCCATTTCATCCATCGTTTCGATGGCGAGCATCTTGGCAGGATGCGTATCAAGTTTCAGCGCACGGAATATCTGTTTAAACGAAAATACCTCATTAGGATGTTCTTGGAAGAAAGTCTGCAACATTTCTATCAGCTGCTTCTTGTTCACTCTTTTTCCACCTTTCTTTTTACTCATAGTAGTAATATTCTTAGTTATTTTTCTGCAAAGATACAAAATATATTCAATTATGACTCCTATTTTCCTTTTTTTTTATACCTTTGCATCGCTTCCTAACAAAAATACAGCCATGTCTTTAAAATCAATAGTAATTCTTGCAATGATTGGATGTCTGTGGCACAGCTCTGCTGCCCAGAACCCGGTGAACATGATATTCGGCAAGGAGAAGTTCACTATAAAGGGTGACGTCAACCACGACACAATCCATATCTTTCCTTTCTATATGCCACCTCTGGCCAAGAACTGTTTCACAAGCGACAAGCGACTGATGCCTGTGGAATTCCCATCGGAGATGTCGCAACAAGTAGTGGTTAACATTACGCTGCCCGAAGGCTATACTCTTGCAGAGATACCTCAGCAAGTTGCTGCATCAACACCCGACAAGAGCATTAGCGGTATATATTTCGTCTCCCAGACAGACAACAAGGTTCAGATAGACTTCCTATTTAAGATAAATAAGGTTTTGCACCAGGTGGAAAACTATGATAAGCTACGAGGCATTTTCGATTTGTTCCACAAGTGCTCTACCCAATCTATAGCCATCAAGAAATTATAATATGAAGATACTAATTACAGGAGCCAGCGGTTTTATTGGTTCTTTCATTGTGGAAGAAGCACTCAAACGGGGCTTTGAGACATGGGCTGCAGTACGCAAGTCGAGTTCAAGGGATTTTCTGCAGGATGAACATATCCGTTTCATCGAGTTAAACCTCTCGTCGGAAAAGCAGTTGAAGGAGCAGTTGAAGGATTTGCAGTTCGACTACGTGGTGCACGCTGCAGGTGTGACTAAATGCCTTCATAAGGAGGATTTCTTCCGCATCAACACAGAAGGGACGAAAAATCTGGTGCGTGCCCTGATTGACCTAAAAATGCCTTTGAAGCGGTTTGTCTATATCAGTTCGCTCAGCATCATGGGTGCTATCCGTGAAGAACAGCCCTATCGCGAGATTCGTGAAGACGACAAGCCTCAACCGAATACAGCCTACGGTAAAAGCAAACTGGCTGCAGAAGAGTATCTCTCGACGCTCAACACTCAACACTCAGCCTTTCCCTACATCATCCTTCGCCCTACAGGAGTCTATGGTCCCCGGGAGCGCGACTACTTTATGATGGCAAAGAGTATTCAGGCACACACCGATTTTGCTGTAGGTTTTCAACAGCAAGACATTACTTTTGTCTATGTCACTGATGTGGTACAGGCCATCTTTCTGGCTTTGGAGAAAGGCGAGACGGGACGTAAGTATTTTCTCTCGGACGGAGAGGTTTATCAATCATCTACGTTCAGCGATCTGATACGTAAAGAATTGGACAACCCATGGTGGATACGCATCACTGCCCCCCTGTGGCTGTTGCGCATCATCACGTTCTGCGGCGAGTGCATCGGCCATATGACTGGCAAAGTGACAGCCCTGAACAACGACAAATATCACATCATGAAACAGCGTAACTGGCGTTGCGACATCCGACCTGCACAACAGGAATTAGGATTTGAACCACAGGTAAAACTGGAGGAAGGTGTTCGCAGAAGCATTGCATGGTATAAAAAGAACAAATGGCTATGACACATTCCGTACTATCGAAAGGCATCTGGCCTGTTGAGCGGGTTATTCTTGCATACATTGCCTTCACCTTCCTGCTGATGTTCTGTTGGTGGAACAGTCTGGTTGATCCTCTCCTGTTATTTCTGACTCGCGGCAAGGCACTTCTGCTGATGGCTGTCATGTGGGCCGTCTATCGTTGGCACCCTTGTCGACTCACCCATCTGCTACGCGTTTCTGGACTAATGTTGACGCTTTCGTTGTTTTATCCCGATACCTACGAGATAAACCGCATGCTGCCTAATCTCGACCACATCTTTGCCGGAATAGAACAGCTGCTCTTCAACTGTCAGCCCTCCCTACTCTTTTCACAGTATTGCCCCTGGGGATGGTTGTCCGAGCTGATGTGTCTGGGCTATGTCAGTTATTTCCCTCTGATGGCTGTCATATTGCTCTATTATTTCTTCCGACGCTACCAGGAGTTCCACATGGCCTCCTATGTGCTTATCAGTTCTTTCTTTATCTACTATTCCATCTTCGTCATTCTGCCAGTTACAGGACCACAGTTCTACTATCTGGCAGCAGGCACCGACAAGATTGCTGCAGGCATATTCCCCAATTTAACCGACTATTTTCTGACACATAGCGACCGTATGGCAGCCCCGGGATGGAGCGACGGCTTCTTCTATCATCTGCTGGAAATCACACACAATGCAGGCGAGCGCCCCACAGCAGCTTTCCCCAGCAGTCACGTAGGCGTCACCACCGTCATGATACTTCTTGCCTGCCACACACGTTGCAAGAAACTCATTTTCGCCATGTTGCCATTCTATATACTTATGTGTTTTGCAACGGTTTACATCTTTGCCCATTATACTATTGATGTTATTGCCGGCTTCATCACTGGCTTCATCATCTACAAGGTACTTCGCCACAGGACAAAAAAAATGGAACTCCGCTGAGTTCCTAATCTTTGTTAACCTTAAATCTAATACTATGAAAAACACATTGCAAAGATACGAACTTTTTGATATTCTGATAGTTCCAACGCTAAAATTTTTTGTGTGCCCACACACTTTCTTGACATAAATCAAGCAAGAATGATTAATTTCATCTAAAATATTTGGTCGTTTGAGAATAAATTCATACCTTTGCATGCGATAACGGTACACGATAGCATTATGGGGATTTCGACATCATAGCGTCGGAATTCTTTATTTTTTGCACGTGACAGAGAATTGAGAATTGAAAATTGTAAAATTGTAAATAATATGGCTTACATGTCACAAGAGGGCTACGATAAGTTGGTAGCCGAATTACAGCGATTGGAAAGCGTGGAGCGCCCTAAGGCCTCAGCTGCCATTGCAGAGGCTCGCGAAAAAGGCGACCTGAGTGAGAACAGTGAGTATGATGCAGCCAAAGAGGCACAGGCTCACTTGGAAGACAAAATTAACCGTCTGAAGGTGACCATCACCGAGGCTAAGGTGGTTGACACCTCTCGACTGAGCACCGACTCCGTGCAGATTCTGACCAAGGTAGAGATGACCAACCTCACCACGAAGAGCAAGATGTCATACACCATCGTCAGCGAAAACGAAGCCGACCTGCGTGCTGGCAAGATATCCATCAAGACACCAATCGCTCAGGGACTGTTGGGCAAGAAGGTGGGCGACGAGGTGGAGATCACCATTCCACGCGGCACCATCAAACTCCGTATCGACAATATTTCCATTGCTTAAACTTCAAACACTATGGATATTTTCTCAAAAATAGCAGCAGGCGAGATTCCCAGTTACAAATGTGCAGAGAACGAAGAGTTCTATGCTTTCTTGGATATCAACCCATTGGTGAAGGGACACACACTGGTGATTCCCCGTCGTGAAGTAGATTATTTCTTTGATATGGACGATGCCGAACTGGCACGCTACCAGCAGTTTGCCAAGCGCGTAGCCATTGCCATCAAGAAGGCTTTCCCATGTCGCAAGGTAGCTCAGGTGGTGTTAGGATTGGAGGTAGCTCATGCGCACATCCACCTTATCCCCATGCAGAGCGAGGCAGATGCCGATTTCCGTCGTGAGAAGCTGAAACTCTCCGAAGAGGAATTCAAGGAAATTGCCGATAAAATACAAAAAGCGTTTGAATAATCTCAAACGCTTTTTTAATTCTCAATTCTCAATTCTCAATTCTCAATTCTCAATTCTCAATTCTCAATTAAATAAAATCGTCCCCATACTTAATCTGCACCTCGTTCACATATTTACGAACAAGCGCCGACGAGTCGCCCTTCTTACAAATCAGCAGCACATTGCCGTTTTCTGCCACAATATAACCATCGAGCCCGTTAATCACACCCAACCTGCCCTTCGGCAGTTTAATGACATTGTTGTGCGAATCCTCAATCATCACCTCAGAGTCGATAATCACATTATCGCCCTCACCACGACTCATACACTCGTATATAGCATGCCACGTGCCCAAGTCGGCCCAGCCGAAGTCACAACGCAACACGCACACGTTCTCATAGTGCTCCAGCACACCTTGGTCAATTGACACATTGGGATATGACGGATAAGTCTCGTTGACGAAGGCCATCTCCTGTTCTATATTATAGTCGGCAGGCATACTGTCGAAACGACGTATCACCTCAGGGAACAATTGATGGAAACACTCGTTCAGATGATGTGAATTGGCAAGAATAAGACCGGTGTTCCAGAGGAACTCGCCACTGTCAATAAACATTGTGGCAAAATCGCGCTCAGGCTTCTCTGTAAACGACTGCACCGCAAACACGTCGGGCAAATCGGTGGCGTCGCCCATTTGAATGTAACCATAGCCAGGCTCGGGACGCGTTGGTGTGACGCCCATTGTCAACAGGAAATTGTTGTGCTCCACAAACTCAAGTCCCTCTTCAATATTGCGATAGAAAGCCTCCTCGTTGAGCACAAACTGGTCGCTTGGCATAATCACCACATTCGCATTAGGACTGCGCCTGCAGATACGCATGTTTGCCCAGGCCACACTTGGCGCCGTACCACGATTCACGGGTTCAATCATCAAGTTCTCCTCAGCCACCTCAGGCAACTGCTTCCTGACAATAGGTGCATATTCCTTATTCGTACATACAAACACATTCTTCGGAGGCAGAAAGTGAGTTGCACGATCGTAAGTCTGCTGGAGTTGAGTTCGTCCCACTCCAAAGAAATCAATAAACTGTTTAGGATACTCATCCCGGCTACATGGCCAAAGGCGTCTTCCTCGTCCGCCAGCCAGAATGACGCAATAGTAGTTTTCGCTAATTTTCATAAGGATTAGATAATGTTCTTAATGATGCTACGAAGATACAAAAAAAACATATATCTACCAAGTAAATGATAGAAAATTAAGGAAAAAATGAAAATTTTCACGTTACGAGTATTGTTTCTCAATTATTATTCGTATCTTTGCACCCGCAATTCAAAATTTTTGAGCCCAGATGGCGGAATCGGTAGACGCGCTGGTCTCAAACACCAGTGGGGCAACCCATCCCGGTTCGAGCCCGGGTCTGGGTACTAGGTTCAAAAATGAATGAGTGCTGCAGGAATCTTCTGCAGCACTTTTTTGTTTTATTTACCGAATAGTTCGTGATGCGTACCACTTAAAAGCTCCTATCCAATTTGACTCGAGTCAAATCACGAGTTGACTCGAGCCAATACGTGATTTGACTCGAGACCCCCATTTTGGTTATTTAAAAACCACAGCAGGTAGAAATACGAGCCGTCATCTCGAGGACTGCAAGCTAACGGATTGACAAAACGATGCGATACCTCCCTATTAGGTAAAAAAATACTTTACATTGCCAGGACATATTAATTCTGGCAATTATTCCCACTAATGGGAAAAATTGTTAGCTTTAAGGGAAGAAATTTTGCTGGCAGGCGAGGAAAAAATATTTTGTCCGCCTGCCAGCAAAAGCGCCCTCGTTTTCAATGGTTTTGGTCTTTATAAGAACAGCTATAGCACTCTCATGAAATATATTTACAGCCGCCATCCGTGAGGGAGGTTAATAGCTGATGGCGCGATTGATGACAAAGGCGGTGCGACGGGGATGCTTGCCCGTTTTGGAGTAAACGGTCACTTTGGTCCAGTTGCCTTGGGGGTCGTAGGTGTAGGCCATTGTAAAGGTTTCTGCCTCTGTCTGTTTGCGCCTTACCCATTTGCTGTTGCAGATCCACTGGGTCTTGACTGCCTTGCTGATGGCGCCTTGCTCGTCGTAGGTCAACGTTACGGCGTTTTCGTAGTACTCCTCAATGTCCATACCGTCAATCATAAAGTAATTGAAGGAAGTGAGTCGTCCTGCTGCGTCGTAGGTGATTGCAATTGGTTTGTTGTTGCCCTCCTGCAACTTGGTGAGCTGTCCGTTCTTATAGGTCAGTTGCATATTGGCATTGTTGAATGTTCCACCTGTCAGTGTGCCATTGGCGTCATAGGTGAAAATCCAAGGTTCGTCGTCACCGAATTTCTCCCAACTATTGCCTTTCTGCGTATAGGCCTTGTAAACTTCCTTGGTGGCTTGTCCCTGATTGTTTCTCACGACATCATGTACGTGTTTGACAAAATGGTGACCATCCATATTATCGGTTTCGGAAAACCATGTCCAGTTAGTGAGTTGTCCCTGGGCATTATACTGGTAGAGATACACATCGGGGCGGAAGGTGTTCTTGGGATTAATCTCGTCTTTTTTCAGTGCCACCACTTTGGCAATGTTGCCCTGGGCATTATAGTAAGTGGTATCGGTGAAATGAACACCAAATCCGCGTCCGGTATTGTCGGTGATGTTGGTGACAATCTTGGTGGGCGCCCCTTTTAAGTTTCCACGCTCCACATCGGTCTTCTGAGGTTCGAAGCGCCAATCGTAAGCCAAGAATCCTGAATTGGTAAAATAGTTCAGCAGGAAGTTGTTTGTTTCGAAATAAGTCACCTGTGCCTGGCACCCGATGCTCATCATAGCCATAAGGGCTAACAATTTGATTTTCTTCATAGTGATGTTTTTTTTTGTTATTAGTTAATATGATTTGTTATATCGCCTGATTAATTCGGCAAAGAGCGGATTCTGCGAGAGTACGGCTACATTGCCCGTCATCAGCAGTTGCTTGCGGGCTCGCGTCATAGCGACATTCAGCTTCCGGTCAATCACCTTGCCTTCTGACTCGAAGCAGTTGGCTGTAAGGAAATCGAGCTGATAGGGATGCTGAATGGTAAAGCTATAGATGATGACGTCGCGCTGACTGCCCTGATAGCGCTCCACAGTGTCAATGCTGATATCCATCAGGGCAGGAATGCCCAGGACTTCTATTTCGCGACGTATCATGGCTATCTGATTTCGGTAGGGCACTATGACGCCTACGCTATGGGCGCTATCAAACCTGTCGGCACCATACTGCCGATAGAGGCGGCACAGCAGGCCGGCCACCATCTTGGCTTCAGAGGGATTCACTTTGTCTGAAGGGCTGGTTATACCAGACGAAATGGTATCACTGGCAAGGAAGATGACCCTCTGCTGCTTCAGCAAATCGTCGAGGGCATCGGCTGAGGGCTGCTGATAGTCGAGTTGGGGCTCCTCCTGATGGGGCAGTGGAACGGGCAACAGCTGCTCTTCGGCATAGAACATCTCGTTGGGGAAGGCTGCAATATCCGGGTGCATACGTCCCTGACGCTGAAGAATGGCTGTGAAGGCAGTGCTACCTGCTTCGCGCTCCACACGGAGCAATCGCTCGAATAGTGACTGCCTACAACTGGAGAGTTCCGGTACATCGTCAGGTTGCTGCACGACAGCTGGCAGTTGCTTGTGGTCGCCCACGAGAATGAACTTGTCGATTTGGGGCGACGCCAACAATCCTATGACGTTAGGTTCGAGAATCTGTGAGGCCTCATCCACAATACAAAGCGAGAAATGCTTCAGTTGAAAGAGGAAGGGGCGCGACTGCATGGTGGAGGTGGTGCTGACGATGACGCTGGTCTGGATAATGCGTTCGCGGATTTCGTCCAATCGTGGGCGATTGTCGAAGCAATGGTCCATCAGATGGGCACTGTAGCGCGGATCGCACGAGGTTTCCGCCCCCAGTCGCATATAGTCGATACCTGCCTCTTCCAACATTCCACAGATTTCATCGACTGCACGGTTGGTGTAGGAGAGTAATAAAATTGCCTCACCCCCCGCCCTCTCCTTCAGAGAGGGAGCTGTTGTTTTTATTGTATTTATGACCTCTTCTGTATTGTTTAATACTTCCTCATTGGTAAATCGAAGGATATGGTAACCTTTTGCTTTAAGGTATTCTGAACGTATTATGTCTTCTTTTTGTTGCTGCTTTTCCTCATGATATTTACCATCAACCTCTATTATCAAATGATTTTCTATACTGATAAAGTCAACTATATAATCTCCAATAGCATGTTGCCTACGAAACTTAATTCCTAATTGATTATTACGAATTTTATTCCATAGCACATTCTCAGAATCAGTCATTGTTTTTCTATTCTCGACAGCATTTACCTTTAAAATCGAATAAACATCGGGATTAGAATATTGAAACCTCTCTGAATCTCCCCTCTCTGAAGGAGAGGGGTCGGGGGTGAGGCTTTCCCTTAATATGTACTTAAGCGCATGCGATGTTTTACCTGTGCCTGGAGGACCCTGCAGGAGGAAATAGTCTTGGGCCTGTTTGGCTTTCAGAAGGATATCATCGTAGAAGGGATGATAGGAACGGGAAAGACGGAGAGACGTGTCACATCGAGGTTCACGCTCACCCATCAACAAAGCTCTGCGCTCAGGCGAGGCAGCACAGAAAGCATGAAGCGAACGAATGGCAGAAGTCGTGCTGCGATCAGAGAAAGACGGCTCGATGGCATAGGTGGTGTCAGCAAAGACATCGGCATTCTGCTGTCCGTCGTTCAACCGGACGGTGACCTCATGGTCGGTGAGTCGCTCAATAACACCTTTATATAATATAGAGGCACAAATGTCAGGCTGGTCTTTATAAGCATAGAGACACACCATATCGTTGCGTCGGAAATTGGGCAGGAAATCGTCGCCCATATCGGGTATCGAGAGTATGAGGCGGTCATAGCCGCTATAGTCGCTCGACTGCTCCTTATGGAGAATGCGCAAGCCATAGAAAATGCTGCCCGTATCGCGCTTCTCGGCTAGGGGCATATTCCACAGATTAGCCACTGCCCCACCCTGTCCTTCCTGTACACCTATCTTCTGAGCCAGCTGCTCGCGATAGACGAAGGTGAGCATGCGTTCCACATAGTGACGCTCTGTCTCGCTGAGTGCCTTCAGCGGCGCCAGCAATTGCTCCGTCTGAGGACGGACAAAATGCTCGAAGAGTTTATTCTGCACGTTGCGCTCATTCAACGTATCGGCAGACAGTTGGGGCTCGATATGCGCAAATCCCTTATGGGCTATCTGTATCTCCTGTGCCACTATCTGATTGCGCAGACGGATAGCCTCGTGAAAAAGTTGCTGGTAATAGTTGACTATCAGCAGTCCTTGTTTGGCAGGATAGCGCGAGTAGAGCAAACGGATGTCCACCTTATCAGCAGGAAGATGGAAATTATAGCGAAAAATGCCGTAGTAGAGCAACAGCTGAACGTAGTGCGACTCGGAATAGGGTATGGGGGCTTTATGCTCCAATTGCCAGTTCTTACCCGATTTCTGCTCCACCAGCAGGTGCATATCCTGCGTCATCAAATCGACACGCCCCTGCAATCCCAAATGTTCACAAACAAATGAAGGCTCAAGCAAAACCTTTTCTCCCCTCTCTAAAGGAAAGGCTATGGGTAGGCGAGCTTTACTCGGGAATGAGAGGTTGAGGGTGAGGCTTTCTACCGCCTCCTGGATATTCGCAACCTGGACGAGGGCATCAGCCTTGAACTGTTGGGGATTGAAATCCGAACAAGTGCAGAACTGCAGAGCCTGCTCGTAAAAAGAGTGGCGAATGGTGTCGTTGACCTGGAACCGAGACTGGTTGATGATGTCGTCGAGTGCTGCTCCTGCAAAGTTACCCAAGAGAATGGCCTGCGTATTGGCAGCAGGCTTCAGTCGCCCAAAGGTGTAGGCTATGGGATGATGCCCATAGTCGGAGAAACAGGCTGCCAGAGACGAGATATCCAATAGGAAATCGGGCTCCACCACTATCAGCTGAGGCTGCAACGTCTGCCCCTCCCGATGACTGTCCAGCAAATTGAGCTGCATTCCCTCCGTCAACAACGTTCGCAGTGAGGCATCGTCCGTCTTGATACACACCTCGCCGTCGTCGGTTGTGGCATAGACATACTCGTCGTCCCACGTAGTGACCACACAACGCACATAACGCTGATTGACCCTCGGCGAAAGACTGGTGGGTGGAGGACTGGTGGGAATGCGAATCACCAATTCATGAGGAATGTCCTCATTGAAAACGGAAGAGATGAATAGTGCCAAGGCTCGCACATCGTAACGCAGTTCCTGAGACGTAATAACGCTATCGGAACCATTGGAATGGCGACGCATGGTCTGAATGGCAATGCGGTCGGCAATATCAATGCCTGCCCGTTTGCACAGATAGTCCGTTTGTGCCATCAAGTTACCGAACCCCTGACCACTGCCTCGCAGTGCCTCGGCACAAGCCAGCACCAGCGTCTCGTGCATATAGCGCAGCAAAGCCATAGAAGGTTCCGCCTTCACTATTTCCACACACCGTTCAAAGAGTTCTTCCACTTTCATGCCCACAAATATACAAAAAGTAGCGCGCACTACCAAATTTTTTCTGGCAGGCGAGGAAGAAATTTCTGTTATTTTTTGTATTTTTGCAAACAGAAACCAAAAACTACGGAAAAGATGGAGAATTATTTAGCTGATGCTAAGCGTTATGAAAACGGGATGCAGTATGAGCGTTGCGGACGCTCGGGTGTGTTATTACCTAAGGTGTCACTGGGTATGTGGCACAACTTCGGGAGTGTGGACCCCTATGAGCGGAGTCGCGAGATAGTGCGCTATGCCTTTGACCACGGAGTGACCCATCTCGACTTGGCTAACAACTACGGGCCAGCACCTGGATCGGCAGAAGAGACGCTGGGGCGCATCATAGACGATGACCTGCGTCCCTATCGCGACGAACTGTTTATCTCTACCAAAGCCGGTTACGGTATGTGGGCTGGCCCTTATGGTGAATGGGGCTCACGCAAATATCTGATGGCTTCGCTCGACCAGAGTCTGAAGCGTATGCATCTGGATTAT